>ENA-OUQI01000643-OUQI01000643.1-human-gut-metagenome-genome-assembly--contig:-NODE-643-length-25667-cov-10.277019_pt1 | contig 25667 bp, 19 predicted proteins | sample MGYA00237953_ERZ548840 | MGnify/ENA primary metagenome ERZ548840 (study PRJEB26490, sample SAMN05194690) | human gut metagenome | biome: terrestrial biome; feature: human-associated habitat; material... | reverse complement strand
TCTTGTAAACGGTCATGTGGGGGTACAGAGCGTAGCTCTGGAACACCATGGCGATATCACGATCCTTGGGAGGAACGTCGTTGATCAGGCGGCCGCCGATGTACATTTCGCCCTTGGAGATCTCCTCCAGACCGGCGATCATGCGCAGGGTGGTGGACTTGCCGCAGCCAGAGGGGCCGACGAAGATGATGAACTCCTTATCCTGGATCTCCAGGTTGAAGTCGGTAACAGAAGGAGCAGTAGCGCCCGGATAGATCTTGTAGATGTGCTGGCAGCTAATCGAAGCCATAGGTCATTGCCTCCATTAAAATTTTTCTATGTTACGGCACCTTGACGGTGCACGCTCTCGTTGGTATTATAATAACAGATAACTTTGTGATATAAAATAGCATTTTATTGATTTGAGGTGTCAGATATTGCTTTATGATTGGACAAGCACCGCAGCCCTTGGCGTGGTGCGGGATATCCAGCCCCAAGAACCCCTGACCCTGACCGGCGAGGGGCTGTGGGTCTGCCTGATCTCCAGCGGCAGATGCACTGCCAGCCTGACCGATGCCTCGCCCTCCCCGGCGGGCAGCGCACTGATCCTGCCGCCCCAGAGCGCGGCGGCGGGCCATCTGGTGCTGAGCCGCGCCCCGTTGACCCTGACCCCGGAAGGGGAGAGCCACCTGCTCTGCATCCAGCTGACCGGGCAGGCGGCGGTGCAGTTCCTTGCCGGGCTGACGGAGCTGCCATTCCTGGCCCGGGGCGAGACCTGCCCCGCCGCCGCAGAGCTGCTGGGCCGCCTTGCCGCCGAGGCCGACACACCCCGCAGCCGGGCTGCCAGCCAGCTGGCCTTTGCCATGCTCTGTGAGCTTGCGGGAGCCGACAGCGCCGCCCCGCCCCTGCCGCCGCTGGTAGAGGCCGCCATTGAGGATATCCGCCAGAACTACGCCGGCCTGTACGGCGTGGAGGAGCTCAGTGAACGGCTGGGAGTCTCCAAGAGCCACCTTGTCCGCACCTTTACCGCCGCCGTGGGGGTGCCCCCGGGGCGCTACCTGACCACTGTGCGGGTGGAAGCTGCCATGCGGCTGCTCCTGCACCGGGAATACACGCTGGATGTCATTGCCAGTCTGTGCGGTTTCTCAGGGGCCAACTACCTGTGCCGGGTGTTCAAAAAAGAGACCGGCCAATCCCCCGCACAGTGGCGGGCCTTGGCCGGTCAGACAGCACGGCCCCTCAGCCCGGCGGAAAGCCAGCGGGAGCAGGCACTGTATATTTAAAATGTTCAGGAGCCGGGGCAGCACCCGGCTCTTTTCCGTGGAGGCGTTCAGCCGCACACAGACTGCGGGCGCTTGAGCAGGAACACCGTCAGGGCCAGCGTGATGGCCTCGGCGGCGGGGAAGGCCGACCACACGCCGTTCATGCCAAACAGGGCGCTCAGGATCAGCGAGCAGGTGACGATGGCGGCCACGCCCCGGCTGACCGAGGTGATGGTGGCCTCGGTGGGGCGGTTGACCGCACCCAGATAGCCCGCCGCAACAATATTGCAGCCTGCAAAGAAGTAGCCCAGGAAGTAGATGCGCATACCGCTGTGGGCATATTCGGCCATCAGAGCAGAGCTCTCGCTGTTGAAGAGGGCAACAAAGGTATCGGTAAAGCCAAACACGGCACCGTACAACACCGCCGCCAGCGCCAGCGCAGTGCCGCAGCCCAGCAGAAGCAGCCTTTTTGCCCCGGCCATCTCATTTTTGCCGTAGCACTGGCTGACCAGCGGCTGGGCACCCTGGGCCACGCCGTTGAAGATGGCTGTTGCCACCAGCGCAAAGTTTGCCACCACGCCGTAAGCGGCCACGCCCACGTTGCCCGCCAGCCGGAGCAGCAGGAAGTTGAACACGGTGGTGGTCACGGCAGAGGAGAGCTCCCCGACAAAACCGGAGATGCCCAGCTGGCAGCTCTGCACCAGCAGCCGGACCGAGGGGGCCTGCCGGACAAAGGTGAGCGTGTTGCTCTTTTGAAAGAAGTGGCGGCTGCAGATGGCGATGCTGAGCACCGGCGAGATGGCCGTTGCCAGCGCCGCGCCGGGCAGGCCCAGCCCCATGGGGAAGATGAAAATGTAATCGAACACCACATTGAACAGGCTGCCGCTCAGGGTGGCCACCATGGCAAGGGACGGGTCGCCGTCGTTGCGGACGAAGGCCGAGAAGATGTAGTTGCACATGAAGAAAGGCGTGAACAGCAGGAAGATGCGGGTGTAGTTCAGGCCCAGGGCCACGATGTTCCCATCGCCGCCCATGAGCTGCAGAAGCGTGCCCGGGCAGAACGCGCCTGCCAGCATGAACGGGATGGCGATCAGGCAGGCGCAGAGGATGGCGTTGGAAAAATACCGCTGCGCCCGCGCCTCGCCCTGCGCCTGCAGGATGGCGTACCGGGTGGCCGCACCCAGACCGATCATCGAGCCGAAGGCAAAGATCAGGTTGTACATGGGCAGACAGAGGTTCAGCAGGGTCACGCCGTCGGTGCCCGCCGCCTGCGCGATGAAATAGGTGTCGGCCAGAATATAACACGATGTGCCGATCAGACCGAAAATATTCTGAGACACATACTTGAAGAACTGCTTTGTCAGGTTCATGGGAGCTTCCTTTCCGCAGGGAGAGTAGGGGAGTGAAACGTAAAAACGACTACTACTATATCATAAAACTTGGCATATTTCAACGAAAAAACGAGGAAACACGCCGCCGTTCCCCAAGCGGAACGTTTTCCCCGGGGAGATGCCGCTATCCGAAAATACCATACAGATACTTCCTCTTTTGTGCAACTCGCCAAAGATGGTTTTGGGTTATTGACAAAAAAAAAAAAAAAGTTTTATGATTTTTATGTAAGATGCCACATTGAAACAGAAGAATCGGCAAACCAGCCGAAAGGCTGCGACGCAAAGCTACAGGGCCTGTAATATGGCAGCCAGCTGCACTTCCCAGAAGTTTTCTCAGAGCGTCACACCAGCCTTTCGGGGCAGGTGCGGCGCTTTTTGTGTTTGCGGTGGGTGCAGAGAAGAGTAATTGGGGACAATACGCAAAGGAGGATTTTTATGAAAAAGCGGCTGCTCAGCATGATACTGGCCATCAGTATGATGCTGACCATTCTGCCAGCAAATGCCATAACGGCGTTGGCGGCGGATGATAAGAGTGGTGCATGCGGAGACGGGCTTACTTATACCATGATTCAAAATGGTGGTACAGATACCTATACGCTGGCTATTACAAAAAGTGGTACTGGTACAGGGGCGATGACCGATTATAGTTATAGCTCTGGTTATAAACTTGTGCCATGGTATACTGAATGCGACAAAATTACAAAGTTGACAATTGCTGGAGCAACCTCAATTGGGAAAAGTGCGTTTGAGGACTGCCACAAGCTGGCGGATGTTACGATTTCGGGTAGTGTGACCTCAATTGGGGAAAAAGCGTTTGAGGGCTGCCAAGCACTTACCAATACGAGTATTTCGAATATTTTGAAAGAAGCAACCTCAATTGGAGAGGGTGCTTTTCGTGGTTGTACTAGTTTGACGAGTGTTGAAATTCCGAAGAGTGTGACTTCGATTGGCGTAGCTGCCTTTGGCCAATGCAGTAATCTGGTTAATGTCAAAATTTTGGGCACGATAACTTCAATTGCCGCAAGTACTTTTATTGGGTGTGGGAAACTGAATAACTTTGTAATTCCAGTGAGTGTGACCTCAATTGGAGACTGGGCCTTTGCGCGATGCAGTGGACTTGCTGATATCAAGATTCAAGAGAAAGTGACCTCAATTGGAAATCATGCGTTTGAGAACTGCACTTCCCTTACTACTATCAAAATTCCAGATAGTGTAACCTCAATTGGTGAAAGTGCCTTTAATGGTTGTAGCAGTCTACGTCAGGTGGATTTGCCTTGTGTTATCCCGACAATTTCACAAGGCGCATTTAATAATGTTAATACACGATTTTATTATCCCGGGTATGCAAAAGATTTTAATGCTCAAGTCGGAAAGATTTCCACAGGAAATACTGGTATGCAGACCTATCTCGTATGTTGCTATAGGGATGTACTTTTTGATGCGAATGGTGGTTCTTTTGCAGATAGTAGTACCCGAAAGAAAGTTGAGAAAATTTGGCGTGAGACAAAGCTAACACAGGAGCAAGTTGATAGTATTGGCGCACCAAAACAAAGTGGAAAAATTTTTCTCGGTTGGAATACTACAGCCAATGCTACTACGACAATAAATCCGATATACGGTGATACTGCTGACGGTACGATTTACTATGCAGTGTACAAAGATGCTGTACCTGCTGCCGTTACCATTACCGGCCTTGATGGTACTACTGTGAAAGCCGGTGAAGCAAAAGACTTTACCGTAAGTGTTACCCCCAATGACGATGCAAACACTGGTGCAAAAGCAACGATTACAGTAAGCGGTGCAAATGCAGATGCTGTTGAGAAGATTCAGTACAAGGACGGCGAGACTTGGAAGGATGTGCCGGACGAAGGTCTGAGCATTGATAAAATCAACAACACTGAGTTCAAGCTCATTACCAAGGCTGACGCAAATGACGGTGATGTAACGATTACCGTTACTGCAAAGAAGGCTAATGATACTGAGATTGACAAGAAGGTCGCAGCTGTTACCGTAAAGAAGCATGAAAATGCTGCCGTTACCATTACCGGCCTTGATGGTACTACTGTGAAAGCCGGTGAAGTACAAGACTTTACCGTAAGTGTTACCCCCAATGATGATACCATTAACAAGGTGACCTTTGTCACGACCAGCGGCGAGGTGCAGTGGAGCAGTGATAACGGCAACACTTGGACGACTGTGTCTGGTGATGTGGATTACAGCGAGCTGACCGGAAAGAAGTTCCGTGTTGTGCCTGCTGCCGATGCAGCAGACGGCACTGTAACTGTGACCATTACTGCAAAGAAAGCAGGTGGCACTGAGATTGCAAAAACTGCAAGCTTTACTGTGACCGCCCGTGAGCACGCAACCGTTAAGATCAACGAGCTGAACGGCAAAACCATTAAGCAGAACAAGGCATATACCTTTACTGTGACTGTGACCGCCCATGATGACGGCGGAGAAACCACGCTCAAGTTTGACAATGTTGCAGGGCTGACCCACAACGGTACTGCTGTGACGAATGCAGGCGTGACAGTTACGCTGACCAACCGGCCTGCAACCCTGACCTTTACTCTGACCCCGGATGCAGAGGGAGCTGGCAAGACCCTGACAGCAACCCTGAACAATGGTGCAACGGACACTGCAACTTATACCGTAAGTGAGTATGAGCACGCTAAAGTTACCATTGAGGGCCTTGGCGATGACCTGAAACAGGGCGAGAGCAAAGACTTTGCTGTGAAGGTTGACCCGAAGGATGACAGCGGAGATGCTACCATTGACTTTGGCGACAAGAACAGTGAGATCCAGTACAAGGACGGCGAGGACTGGAAGCCGATGCCGTCCGGTGGTCTGAAAATTAACCTGAGCAACGGCGAAAAGCCGTATGATTTCCGTATTACGCCCAAGAATGATGGCAGCCAGACCCTGACCGCAACCGTCAAGCAGAATGACAACGAGTTGGGCAATGTTGAACAGACCTACACCGTTGCCAAGAAGGAAGAGCCTACCACTCCCGGTGGCGGCAGCACTGGCGGCAGTGAGAACCCGGGCGAGAATCCCGGTGGTGGCAGCACTGGCGGCGGCGAGAACCCCGGCGGTGGCAGCACTGGCGACAGCGGCAACACCAAGCCCACTCCCAAGCCGGACGAAAAGTCTGACCGCAAGATCAAAATCGACGGCGGCATTGTGGAAGCCAACGGCAAGGAAGTTAAGCCGGACGAGGATGGAAACATCACCGTCAAAGAGGGCGATGAGATCACCGTTACTGTTGACAAGAGCAAGATCTCCGATGCACAGGTGTTCGACCAGTGGGTCATTAAACCCGACAGCGTGCTGAACGAGGTCGATCCCAAGTCGGAGAAGATCAGCTTCACGATGCCTGCCGAGGATGTGACTATTGAGGCCATGACCCGTGACGCATCCATTGAGGACGACGGCCCCGGCATTCTGGGCACCGGCGCACTGATCGCAACCGGCGTTGTGGGCAGTGCAGCGCTGTTGTACCAGGGCCACATGCTGGGTACTGAGTTGTACCTGCGGTATCTGCTGCCCCACGGGGCCGTTATCCCGCAGAACCGTGCGGAGCTGGCAGTGCTGCTGTGGCAGGATGCCGAAAATCCGGAACCTGTCAGCACCACTCTCTACAGCGATATAAGCGATGAGGACAGCGCTATCCAGCAGGCTGCCCGCTGGGCCGTGGAGAACGACCTGATGGAGCAGCTGGATGCGGATGAACATCCCGACCACTTTGATCCATTTGTACCTGTGACTTTCTCTGATTCTATCCGTGCATGGAAAAAAGCGCAGGAACTGAAAAAAAGCGTTCACTGATTTTTCCCTTGCACAGCAAAGCTTTCCGCTACGCCAAGGCCCCCCGATCAGCGGGGGCTGTCGCTGAAAGCGACCGGGGGCTTGCCCCCACAACCGAACCATTCTCTATTCCCAAATAACCAGTGGAAGCGCCCTGCCGGGGAACCGGTGGGGCGCTTCTGCATAGGGGCGGGAGCCGAAACCGCCGCTTTTTCCGCTCTAGCGCCGTGGTTTTTATTGACAAGCTCCCGGCTTGCTATTATAATAGAACAGTCATAATAGCATTCGTGCGCGGCTTTGCGGCTGCGTCAATCCAATAGACAAGGAGAAGATCCAAAATGGCACAAGAAATCAAGATGTCCGCTTCCGGCCTGAAGGCGATGCAGGACGAACTGGAATACCTCAAGACGGTCCGCCGCAAGGAGCTGGCCGAGGAGATCAAGGAAGCCCGCAGCCACGGCGACCTTTCTGAGAACAGCGAGTACGATGAAGCCAAGAACACCCAGGGTCTGGTGGAAAACCGCATCACCGAGCTGGAGCAGATGGTCAAGAACGCTGTGATCATCGACGAGAGCGAGCTGAGCGTGGACAGTGTTTCTGTTGGCACCCACGTCTCCATCAAGATGACCGGCGATGATGAGGCCGAGGAGTACGACATCGTTGGCCGCACCGAGGCTGACCCCATCAACGGCAAGATCAGCGACGAGAGCCCCGTGGGCCACGCTCTGCTGGGCAAGGCCGTGGGCGAGAAGGCTGAGGTCCTGCTGCCCTCCGGCCAGACCGTCGAGTACGAAGTGCTGGCCATTACCCACGCCGCAAACTGAGCCTGAACGGGAGGAAACCATGGAAGAGCAAAAGAGAAACCCCGCTCAGGGCCTGTCTGAGAGCGAGCAGGTGCAGGTGCGCCGCCAGAAGCTGGCCGACCTGCAGGCTGCCGGAAACGACCCCTTCACCCTGACCAAGTTCCCGCAGGATGCATACTCTGCCGACCTGAAGGAAGAGTTCAAGGATCTGCCCAACGAGACCGACAGCGGCAAGCAGGTCGCGCTGGCTGGCCGTATGATGTCCAAGCGCGTGATGGGCAAGGCAAGCTTTGCCCACCTGCGCGATGACAAGGGCGATATCCAGCTGTATGTCCGCCGCGACGAGCTGGGCGAGGAGGCCTACGCCGCCTTCAAGAAGCTGGACGTGGGTGATATCATCGGTGTCAAGGGTGAGGTGTTCCGCACCAAGACCGGCGAACTGAGCGTTCGTGCCACCGAGCTGACCCTGCTGGCCAAGAGCCTGCGCCCCCTGCCCGAGAAGTTCCACGGCCTGACCGATACCGAGATGCGTTACCGCCAGCGCTATGTGGACCTGATCGCAAACCCCGAGGTGAAGGATACCTTCGTCAAGCGCAGCCAGATCCTGAAGGAGATCCGCGCCTATCTGGACGAGAAGGGCTTCCTGGAGGTGGATACCCCCATCCTGACCCCCTTTGAGATCGGTGCCTCTGCCCGCCCCTTCTACACCCACCACAACAGCCTGAACATGGACATGGTGCTGCGCATTGAGACTGAGCTGTACCTCAAGCGCCTGATCGTGGGCGGCATGGACCGCGTGTATGAGGTTGGCCGCATCTTCCGCAACGAGGGCATGGACCCCAAGCACAACCCCGAGTTCACCAGCATCGAGCTGTATCAGGCCTTCACCGATTTCCACGGCATGATGGATCTGGTGGAGGAGCTGTACAAGCGCCTGGCCCTCAAGATCTGCGGCAGCATGGTCATTCCCTATCAGGGCAAGCAGATCGATATGGGTCACTGGGAGCGTCTGACTATGGTGGAGGCTGTCAAGAAGTATTCCGGCGTGGACTTCAACGATTGGAAGTCCGACGAGGATGCCATTGCCTCTGCCAAGGAGCATCATGTGGAGCTGCCCGAGGTCCCCACCAAGGGTGCCATTCTGGCCGAGTTCTTTGATGCCTTTGTTGAGGACAAGCTGATCCAGCCCACCTTCATCTATGATTACCCTGTCGAGATCAGCCCGCTGGCCAAGCGCAAGCCGGATGATCCCGCCTTTACCGAGCGCTTTGAGTACTTCATCGACTGCACCGAGTACGGCAACGCCTTCAGCGAGCTGAACGACCCCATCGACCAGAAGGGCCGCTTTGAGCGTCAGGTCGCCGAGCGCAAGGCCATTGAGCCCGATTGCAAGGCTCAGGTGGATTACGACTACGTCAACGCACTGGAGTACGGTCTGCCCCCCACGGGCGGCCTGGGCTTCGGCGTGGACCGCCTGGTCATGCTGCTCACCGACAGTGCCTCCATCCGCGATGTTCTGCTGTTCCCCACGATGAAGCCGATTGAACAGTAAAACGTAAAAATTGGCTTTGCTTCGTTTGAAATCGTGGCGTTCGATACTGGAACAACGTGGATTTACCACCAACTTACCACCAAATTTGATAATTTGCGTCAGTAAAACGGAAAGCAGCCTACAATAAACACAAGCACCCCTGCCAATGAAATGTGCGATGACACATAGATTGGCAGGGGTGCTTTTCGTGTTTGGAAGATATTAAGAGCATTTCGAAAAAATACTGATATGTCTTGTTGCCCACCGAATCAAGTCGTGGTATAGTAATAATTGGAGTAGTTTAACCTTAAAGATCGTTGCGGCATAAAACTTCCGATAATATTGATTATCTGGAAGTTTTCGGGATTCTATAATGCAGGAGGTTGTCTGTATGGCGGTGCTTTCAAAGAGTCAAATGTCCGAAGAAGATATTAAGTTCCATTACATTACACCCGCAATTACAGCAAAATGGGATAAGCAACATATCACGCTAGAAACAAAAATTACGGATGGCCGTATCAACCTCAAGGGTAACATTGTGGCCCGTGAAAAGCCGAAACGTGCAGACTATGTGCTTTACCTGAGCGCGAATAATCCGATTGCCATTGTTGAAGCAAAAGACAACAATCATACGGTTTCCCATGGATTGCAGCAGGCCATGACCTACGCGCAGATGTTGGATGTTCCGTTTGCCTTTAGCTCAAATGGGGATGGCTTTGCAGAACATGACTTATTGACGGGCAAAGAACGCACCTTTGGCCTTGACGAATTCCCAACAGAAAAAGAGCTGGTTGAGCGGTACAAAGCAGCTGCAAACGATGGAGCTGGTTTGACGGATGCGCAGGAGAAATTAATTGCACAGCCATATTACAGCAGCCAAAACACTTACCCACCGCGCTATTACCAGCGCATTGCCATCAACCGCACGTTGGATGCGATTGCAAGAGGACAAAATCGGCTTTTACTGGTAATGGCAACTGGTACAGGTAAAACTTATACGGCATTTCAAATTGTATATCGTCTGCTCAAAAGCGGCTTAAAGAAAAAGATTCTCTATCTTGCGGACCGGAACAATCTTGTTGACCAGTCTATCCAACAGGACTTTGCGCCGCTGGAAAAGGTCATTCATAAGGTGAATTTTTCTAAAGACGACCCTCGCACGATTACTTCTTATGAGGTCTATTTTTCTCTCTATCAGCAGCTCGCTGGAAAGAACGAAGAACAAGACGAGAACGCTGAAAATGCACTCGATAAGCTGTCACAGCTCTTTAGCCCGGATTTCTTTGACCTGATTATTGTCGATGAGTGTCACCGTGGCTCGGCGAAGAAAGAAAGCAACTGGCGCAAAATTCTGGAATATTTTGCTTCTGCTACGCAAATCGGCATGACTGCTACGCCTAAAGAAACCAAATATGTTTCCAACATCGACTACTTTGGTGAACCCATCTATACTTATAGCCTGAAAGAAGGAATTGAGGATGGTTTCCTTGCACCTTTCAAGGTAATCAATGTCATGACGGACATCGGCGAGGGATGGCGTCCTCGCAAGGGCCAGCGCGATATTTACGGAAATGAAATCGAAGATCGTATTTACACAAACAGCGATTACGACTACAACATTATTATAGAGGATCGTATCAATCAAGTTGCTGCTGAAATCACGCGATACTTGAAAAGCACTGACCGCATGGCTAAGACCATCGTATTTTGCCCAACCGAAGAAGCGGCAGCGCGTATGCGGATGGCGTTGGCAAACCAAAATGCCGACATGATGAAGCAGAATCCCGATTATGTTGTTCGCATTACAGGCAGTGATACTTATGGAAAGAGCAAGCTGGATTATTTTATCTCTGTTGGTTCAAAATATCCTGTTATTGCGACTACCTCCAAGCTGCTCTCCACGGGTTCGGATTGCAAGATGACAAAGCTGATTGTCTTGGATGAAATGATTGGCTCTATGACAGAGTTTAAGCAGATCATTGGCCGTGGAACCCGTCTGCGCGAAAAAGAAGGCAAGACCCATTTTGTTGTGATGGACTTCCGAAATGTGAGCCGCCTTTTTGCCGACCCGGATTGGGATGGCCCGATTGAAATGAACGAAGACTTCGATCCCGAAAAAGAGAACGATAAGCCCGTACCGAAAAAGGGCGCAGGAACATCTGACCCTCCCACGTCGCCAGACCCCAAGAAACCCAAACCAATCGTTGATAAAGATGGCTGCCGGGTGGAGATCATCTACAAAACGGTTTCTATTTATGATGCAGGCGGAAAGCTTCTCCGGCAGGAAAGCATTATTGACTACACAAAAGAGAATATCCGTGGCTCGTACGCTTCGCTGGACAATTTTATCCGTCAGTGGTCTGCTGAGGAAAAGAAAGAAAAAATCCGGGAACTTCTTCTGGAGCATGGCATTGACCTTGAAGCACTAAAGGCCGATCAGAACATGACGGATGTGGATGACTTTGACTTTATCTGCCATGTTGCGTTTGATAAAAAGCCTTTGACGCGCAGAGAACGAGCAGAAAATGTCAAAAAACGCGACTTTCTAGGCAAATACAGCGGTGCAGCAAGAGATGTTTTGGAAGCACTTCTGGACAAGTATATGAATACTGGCATTTATGAGATTGAGAAGACGGAAATTCTGCGGCTTGACCCGTTCCTGAAAATGGGCAAGCCTCAAAAGATTGCCTCTTACTTTGGCGGGAAAGACGGGTATCTGAAAGCTGTTAAGGAACTGGAACAGGCAATCTATGAAGGAGAAATTGCATAACAATGGGAAATTTATCGAATTTTGTGAAGCGTGTCCGCGATATTATGCGGAACGATGCAGGTATCAACGGTGATGCGCAGCGCATTGAGCAGATTGCATGGATGCTCTTTTTGAAAGTGTACGATGCCAAAGAGAATGATTGGGAGTGGGACGAAAAGGATTACCAGTCAATTATTCCTGAACCCTGCCGCTGGCGTAACTGGGCGCACGATGAAAACGGTAAGGGCATAACGGGCGACACACTGTTGGAATTTATCAACAATACGCTGTTCCCCACTTTGAAAAAGTTACCTGTGGACGCTTCTACGCCCATCAAAAAAGCAATCGTGCAGACTACCTTTGCAGATGCCAACAACTATATGAAAGATGGTGTTTTGCTCCGACAAGTAATCGATAAGGTAGACGACATAAAATTTGAAGACTATGAAGAAAGCCGTGCCTTTGCTGAAATTTATGAAACAATCCTGAAAGAGCTGCAAAGCGCTGGTTCTGCGGGTGAATTCTATACGCCGCGCGCTGTAACCGATTTTATGGCGCAGATGATCGACCCACAAATCGGTGAGAAGATGGCCGATTTTGCCTGTGGCACAGGTGGTTTTATCACCAGTTGGCTGAAAGCTCTGCATAAAAAGGTCAAGACAACAGAGGATGAAGCCCTGTATGCAAACTCCATATACGGCATTGAAAAGAAGCAGTTCCCTTATATGCTTTGCATTACCAATATGCTGCTGCATGACTTGGATGTGCCGCAAGTGTTCCATGATAACACGTTGCTTCGGGATGTTCTGGATTATACCGAAGACGATCAGGTAGACGTTATCTTGATGAACCCTCCCTATGGTGGCTCTGAGAAAAACGATGTTAAAAATCATTTTCCTGCTGACCTTGCCAGCAGCGAAACCGCCGACCTATTTATGTCCGTTATCATGTACCGATTGAAAGAAAATGGCCGTGCAGCTGTCATTCTGCCGGATGGTTTTCTGTTCGGCACAGATAATGCCAAAGTAGCAATCAAGACGAAACTGTTCTCTGAGTTCAATGTCCATACCATCATCCGTATGCCGGGAAGTGTGTTCTCCCCATATACATCGATTACGACCAACATTTTGTTCTTTGACCATACTGGCCCGACAGAAGAAACCTGGTTCTATCGTTTGGATATGCCGGAAGGCTACAAGCATTTCAGCAAAACCAAGCCCATGAAGTTGGAACACTTTGCTCCTGCAGTAGAATGGTGGAATGACCGCAAAGAAATTCAGCTGGACGGGTTTGACAAGGCCAAAAAGTACACGGTGCAGGAGATCAAAGACCGCAACTATAATATTGACTTGTGTGGCTATCCGCATGAGGAAGAGGAAATCTTACCGCCCAAAGAGTTGATTCAGCAGTATCAGGAGAAGCGCGCCAGCCTGAACGCAGACATTGACCGAATCCTTGCTCAGATTACGGAGATTCTAGGCATTGACCTTGATGCACAGGACTGAGCTACATAGATAAGGAAGAAAAAATGACAGGACAGCAACTGAAAAATTCCATTCTGCAAATGGCAGTGCAGGGCAAACTTGTTCCGCAAGACCACAATGACGAGCCTGCTTTTGTGCTGCTGGAACGCATTCGTGCAGAAAAAGAACAGCTTATCAAAGAGGGCAAAATCAAAAAGGAAAAGAATCCATCTGTGATTTTCCGTGGAGCCGATAATTTGCCTTATGAGAAGATTGGAAAAAATGAGCCTGTCTGCATTGCAGATGAAGTGCCGTTTGACATCCCGGAGAGCTGGGAGTGGGTTACTTTAAAGCAGATAGCTGTTACCGCGCTAGGTAAAACACTAGATAAATCAAAAAACATTGGTGAATATCGCCCGTATCTATGCAGCATCAATGTTTATTGGACAGGTATTGATTTATCAACCGTAAAACAGGCTCGTTTTGAAGATTCTGAATTATCGAAGTACCAGCTGAACAAGGGAGACTTGCTTATCTGTGAAGGCGGTGATGTTGGCCGTTCTGCTGTATGGGATAGAGATGAAGAAATGTATTATCAGAATGCACTTCATCGTGTCCGCTTTTACGGTAATATCGAGCCACGCTTCTTCCAGTTACTGATGGAAAGCTATAAGGGCGCAAAAATATTGGACAATTATAGCAAAGGAATGACTATAAAACATCTCGTTCAGAATTCACTTAACTCTATTTACTTTCCTTTGCCGCCACTTGCTGAACAAAGGCGCATCGTAGAAAAAATCAAACAGCTTACGCCGTATCTTAAAAAGTATGGTTCAGTTGAAACTACACTGTCAAATCTGAATTTGGCTTTCCCGGATGACTTGAAGAAATCAATTCTTCAATATGCAGTAGAAGGCAAGCTCGTTCCCCAAGACCCTGCCGATGAGCCTGCCTCTGTTCTGTTAGAACGTATTCGCACAGAAAAGGAGAAGCTCATTAAAGCCGGAAAAATCAAACGGGATAAGCATGAATCGGTCATTTTCAGACGGGATAATTCTTATTACGAAATCTCTGGTAAAGAAGAAGTTTGCATTGATGATGAAATCCCATTTGAAATTCCAGATTCATGGGTATGGGTTCGCTTGGGAACGGCATTGAACCAAGCGTCAACAGGACCATTTGGAAGTATGGTTCACAAAGAAGATTATGTTGAATCTGGAATTCCAATAGTCAACCCTGCTAACATTATTCACGGTAATATTTCTTCCGAAAAAATCAAGAAAGTTTCAAATGCGACTGCCAATCGTTTATCGAGCTATAAATTAAAGGCATTTGATATTATTATTGGTAGACGTGGTGAAATGGGAAGAAGTGCAGTTGTAAAGAGCCATCAAGAAGGATGGCTTTGCGGCACAGGCTGCTTCTTTGTCACACCATCGAAATTATTGCTGCCACAGTATCTTGTCTTTTTACTTAACAGCCCATTTGTTAAGGCTGCTTTGACAGAAAATTCTGTTGGAACAACTATGAATAATTTAAATCATAACATCCTACAGAGTCTACTAATCCCCGTTCCACCCATAAATGAACAGAAGAAAATAATGACGAATTATCAGAAAAGCACAGCCATTCTTGATGGGTGAGTTCTTATTATGAGAAGGTCGATGGAATTGAACGTTGCATCGACGATGAGCTGCCGTTTGAGATTCCCGAAAGTTGGGAATGGTGCAGACTCGGTACAATTTTGCAAAAGCTAACAGATGGTACACATTCAACACCCAAATACACTGCTAGAGGCATTCCATTCATATCTGTAAAAGATATAAGTTCTGGTAAAATTTCTTTTGAACGCACAAAATTCATTTCAAAAACAGAACATGAACTTCTCGCGTCTCGTTGTGACCCACATCGAGATGATATTTTACTTACTAAAGTGGGAACAACTGGAATCCCAGTATTGGTTGATACCGATAGGCCTTTTAGCATTTTTGTGAGTGTGGCGCAGCTTCGATTTTCAACAGAACTGCTAGACAAATTTTTCTTGATTTATCTTCTAAAGTCACCGCTTGTACAAACTCAATGTAGAGAAAACACAAAAGGGGTTGGAAATAAAAATTTGGTGATGCGTGACATTGCAAACACGTTGATCTGTATTCCACCATTGGCAGAACAAAAAAGAATACAAGCAAGTCTAGCTAATGTGCTAAAATCAATTTGATAAAAAAGAGCGTCTGAACTCATTTTTGAGAACAGACGCCTTTTTTTACCAGTCTACGATATTATCTACCAAAGTCCTCTGCTCGGTTGCAGTTTTGCGCAAATAAATTCGCGTTGTTTCAATACTTTCATGTCCCATCAGGTCTGCAAGAAACGCAATGTCACTGCACCGATCCAAAAAGCTTTTTGCAAACCGATGCCGGAACGAATGTGGATAAACCACCGCAGGATCAATGCCATACTTTATCGCCAGCTTTTTCAGCTGTCCAGAAATACCTCTTGTAGTGATTCGTTCACCGAAACGATTCAAAAAGATAAAGCCGCTGTCTTGTTGCTTTTCTTCCAACCAGACAATGGCTTCCTCTTGCAATGATTTGGGAATGTAGATGCGGCGCAGCTTTCCACCTTTAGAATAAAGATCGAGGTGTCCAAGCCTAATATGTTCAACTTTGATTTGTACCAGCTCGCTGACGCGCGCACCCGTAGCAGCCAAAAAGCGGATGACAAAATACCAAAGCATATTGTCATCACGCTTCAGGCAGTTTTTGAAGTAGATGTAGTCTGCTTCGCTAATGACATTTTCGAGGAAGGCTTTCTGCTGCACCTTGATGGATGACAATTTCCATGAATCCTTTCCGATGCTTTCGAGGTAGCAGTTGATAGCGCGGATTCGCAAATTGACCGTCTTGGGCTTGTACTGCTCAATCAGCCATGCTTTGTGCTCTTTCAAATTGCATTTCGTGACGGCATCATGCCGTTCCCCAAACTGCCGCACAGCAAACAAATAGGATGTTACAGTGTTTTCTGAGAGATTTGTTCCTCTCAAGTGTCTTTCAAATTCTTCAATCATAGTGAAAGACCTCCTTTCACCATGATTGTATTCTCTATGTGTTAGAATTCCATAAAAGAGCGCATAATACTGTCCATTTTGTCGAGAATACGGTCTTGTTCTTCAATAGGCGGAATCGGAAGCAACAAGTTTTTTAGAGAAGATAATCCAACTGTCTTTTGAGCCGTTCCCGTTGCCACGGTACGGCACTGGTTGAAAGCAAGCGGACTTTTTAGTGCAAGTTCCAAGTAATTCGTGTGTAACACGAGAGGCTTTAGCAATGCCATATGGCGCTGAAAGCAAAATTTTCTTTCTTCCAACACTGAAATTACAATTCCGTATGAACCAGTGACTGTAAACAACAAGTCACCTACGCATGGCTTTCGTGTATCAGATAATTGCATATAGTATTCAATAGGAACAAATCGTGTGTTTGAAAAATCAATGTTTCCTGATGATACATCTGATATTACTAAAAAGGGAATTCCGTGTGAAGTTTGTGGTGGTGGTTGATGATCTCCATCCGCTATACTTGAGCAAATATTTGTCAGTCTTGTCCATGCCCATGAAACGGGAATCTCAAACGGCAACTCATCATCGATACAGCGTTCAATTCCATCGACCTTCTCATAATAAGAATTATCCCGTCTGAAAATGACCGATTCGTGCTTGTCACGTTTGATTTTGCCCTCTTTGACAAGCTGTTCTTTTTCTGTGCGAATACGCTCCAACAGAACGGAGGCAGGCTCATCGGCAAGGTCTTGAGGAATAAGTTTTCCTTGAACAGCATATTGGAGAATTGATTTTTTTAGAGTGGCTGGAAATCCACTATTTAAAACATCCAATGTTTCATTTGTTTTGTAATATTCCTTTTGCATTTGAACTGTCTCAAGATATTTTGAAACAATTCGATGTTGCTCTTCGATTGGCGGAATTGGAATCAATAACAACGCAAGTTGATTAAGATAAAATCCCTTCTGTGCCGTTCCAGTTGCCTCACGAGCAATTTTCTGTTGAATATATGCGGAATCTAGGCAATACTTTAAATAGTAATTAAAAATTAACGTGTGAATAACGGAAACGCTTCGTTGAAAGCAAATATTTAATCCGCCTTCATAAACGCAACTTCTTCCAAGAGAGCCAACAGACGTAAAGAAAATATCTCCAGTTGCAGCGTTCGTTCTTTCATTTTCCTTGTCGAAAATGTTTTTCTCTAAATAACGAACTTTTTCAAGTTCAACGATGCAATCATCGTTAATATTGGTTGATGAGACCATAACATATGCTGTTTCATAGGAACATCCTTTTGGAGGATTATGATCACCATCCACAAGTTTGGTACAAATAGACTCTAATCTCACCCACTCCCAGCTCTCCGGGATGTCAAACGGCACTTCATCTGCAATGCAGACAGGCTCATTTTTTCCAATCTTCTCATAAGGCAAATTATCGGAAAAGCCCAAGACAGTAATTTATGCGTATCGCGCTATCGAAACAAAACGGTAAAGTGGATTTTATCTGCTTTGCCGTTTTTCTTTTTGTCCAAAATTGTGAAATCTTTAAAACTGTATTCCAAAACGGTCCTGCGGATTCCTATTAGTGTAGGGGCTTTCAAAATCTTTTGTGAAACAGCTTTCCTCTAGTTTTATGAGTGGAAAATAAACAAAATCCATGTTCTAAAATTAGGTAGTTCAACAAAATTTGAAAAACTGGTTGCCAAAAACCCATTTTAGATTGTTATAGGTAGAGGGGAACGTTGGAAAAATGAATTTTCTTTGAACTTTTAAAAGACCCAGTTTAAAAACACCCCTTAAAGTTTGTATAGGGTATAGGAAGTATTTTCAAAAGTAAGCCAATTCGCTACGGCATCACTTCTGAAAATCCCTAATTCCTTACAAAGTCACATCGCACCTTGAAAATTTCATGAGCCACCCCAGTAGGATACCTCCGGTACTGAATGTGCATTCTGCACGTCTTACCGGAAAATACGCCGGAGAAAATCGGGCAGGAACGGGCTGGGACAGAGTGGACGGTAGTTAAGAGCAAGATTCGCCTTTGTATACGAAACCGCTCCTACGGGCGGTTTCTCCACGGCGGCATCTTGATGGGGATTGCGCTCCCCATACCCTCACATCGTGCAAAATCACATGATTTTGCCTGTTGGTGGCCTGTCGCAGCAGGTCACAGCCGGAGTGCAGATGCACTGCCGGGAAAATCAAATTCTTGATTTTGGAAAGGAGACCCCATGCCACGAACAAAGAAAAAAGTGAAATCTATCGTAAAGACGAAAGTAATCTCCGCACGAGTTACAGAAACAGTACATGAACTTTTACACCGGCAGGCAGAAGATGCCGGAATGACCCTCTCTGAATTTGCAGCGCAGATGCTGATGAAAGGCCGCGTGAATACCTCGTATGTGTTCTATGTTCACCCGGACGAGATCGAAGCAATCACACGGGAGTTTGCTGCCATCGGGAACAACTTGAACCAGATCGCGGCGTTCTTCAACAGTGGGGGCCTTCCATCACATGTCATGTGTGAAAACATCAACCATGCGATTTCCTGCATTTTTGAAATGCGGGAGCAGGTCGCAGAAATGGCAGGGAAGAACTATGGCAATCTTAAAGCACATCGCAAGTAAGAGCTCCAGCTATGGTGCTGCACTGGAGTATCTGATTTTCAAGCATGATGAGCTTCGGAAAACTCCGATCCTTGACCAGAACGGAAATCGTATCATGCGGGATGAGTTTTATCTGGACGGTCTGAACTGTGAACCCTATTCCTTTGATGCGGCCTGCCAGCAACTGAACCGCGAATATCAGAAGAACAAAAACAAGGATGAAATTAAATCGCACCATTACATCATCAGCTTTGATCCACGGGACAGCACAGAAAATTGTTTGACGGGTAAACGGGCGCAGGAGCTTGGACTGGAATACGCAAAAGCAAATTTTCCGGGGCATCAGGCTTTGGTCTGTACGCACATGGACGGTCATAATGGCAGCGGAAATATTCATGTCCATATCGTAATCAACAGTTTGCGAAAACTGGATGTGCCTAAGCAGCCCTTTATGGAGCGGCCCATTGACTGCAAGGCAGGGCACAAGCACCATCTGACAAAAGACTACTTGAAACATTTACAGAAATCTCTGATGGATATTTGCATGAGGGAAAACTTGAATCAGATCGATTTGCTTTCCCCCTCTCTCTCTAAAGTTTCGGAGCAGGAATATTACGCTAAACGGCGCGGACAGATCAACCTGGACCTTACCAATCTGGAACTTCTTGGCGATGGGTTCACACCAGCAAAGACGACTTTTGAAACGGAGAAGGAAAAAATCCGAAATGCCATTACCGATATAGCAAAACGATCTGCATCTTTTATGGATTTCCAAAACCTCTTAAAGCTGGAATACGGCATTTTGGTGAAAGACCATCGAGGGCGATTCAGCTACCTTCCAGCAGACAGGGAGAAATTTATCTCTGCCAGAACGCTGGGAACCAGTTTTGACCGTGAGCATCTTTTACTGCTTTTTCAGTGCAACGCAGCCGAGAAAGAAAAGCAGCAGTGTCGTGTCAATGATCCTATGGATGCGCTGTACATCAAGTCGAATCTCCGGCTGGTTGTAAATTTGCAGGATTGCGTAAAAGCCCAGCAGAGCTATGCCTATGCCCAGAAAGTCAAAATCTCAAATTTACAGAAGATGGCGCAGACCGTTCTCTATGTGCAAGAGCACGGATATGATTCATACGAAAAACTTTATGAAGCTGCCGAGAGTATTGACCGAAAAATGGCGACGGCTCGAAGTGATGCGAAACTCACGGAAGTCAAGCTGAAAAAGGTCAACGAGCAGATTCATCATTTGGGTCAGTATTTTTCTACAAAATCTGTTTATAGCGAATTTCTGAAAGCACCTAACAAGAAAATTTTTCGGCAAACCCACTTCGATGAAATTGCAAAATACGAGGAAGCGCGTCAATTTCTAAAGCGGGATTTCCTAGACGAAAAATTCCCTTCGATGAAAGATCTCCGGGCAGAAAAAGAACTTCTGATGTGCGCAAAGGATGCACGGTATGAAACATACCACTATTTTAAGGAACGCAATACAGAAATACAGACGGTGCTTGCCAATGTTGACAGCATCCTTGAAATGGAAAAATTGCAGCAGCGTGAACAGCGGCCGCGAGCCAAGAAGCGCAGCTACGATATGAGCCTGTAAATCAGCAGGGTCTTCCACCCCGCACCCCGGAACCCTGCCGGATGCGTAAGCCCGTGCAGGGCTTTCCCATCCGGCAGGGACTTTTGAAAATAAGAAGGAGGTCAATTTTCAAGAACAACAATTTATTTGAAATCGTAAAACGGAATATCACTACCCGGCAGACCGCAGAAGCCTATGGCTTTCAACCCAACCGTAGCAGCATGATTTGCTGTCCATTCCATGCAGACCGCAATCCCAGCATGAAAGTGGATTCCCGGTTTCACTGTTTTGGCTGTGGAGCGGATGGTGATGTAATCGACTTCACCGCAAAACTGTTTCAGCTGTCCTTGCGGAAGGCGGCGGAAAAGCTGGTCGCAGATTTTGGACTTTCGGGGAATCCTGTTTTTCCACTACAGTATCCGAAAATTGTGGAATATAAAGGTCAAAACCCAATCCAAACATTGTACGAGTGCAGCGCGATTCTGGGTGACTGGCGCAAACGATTTGCGCCGAAGTCAGCAGAGGAAGAACTGCATCCCTGCTTTGTTGCCAGCCTGCATTATACTGATTACATCCAATATCTGATAGAGAATCGACATTTTCTCACCGAGCATCGGAAGGAGGTTCAACAGATTGCCCAACGAATCCGAAAATACGAGATCGACCATTTCCAACATCCGCAAAATGCTCTCGCAGGCTGAAAAAGGTGGTGTTCAGAACACGATTCAAAACTGTGTGACTGTTTTGCAGAACGACCCAGTTCTTGCAGATTCCATCCGGCTGAATCTGCTGAGTGAACGTATTGATATTGTAAAGCCGATGGGTTGGCAGCGTTCCGGCCCTACGCTGACCGACACCGATATGATGTACATTCTGCGCCGAATGGAAAAATACGGCCTGTACAGCGAAAAACGGGTGTCTGCAGCAATTCGCATTGTTGCCAACGAAAATCATTATCACCCTATCCGGGACTACTTGAATGACTTGAAGTGGGATGGCACAGAGCGGATAAGCCACGCTTTGCATCGCTTTCTCGGTGCGGCAGAAGATGAGCTTACCGCAGAAGCCTTGAAGATTTTTCTGCTTGGAGCGATCAAACGGGTGTTTCATCCCGGCTGCAAGTTTGAAATGATGCTTTGCTTGGTCGGTGGGCAGGGTGCAGGAAAATCCTCTTTCTTCCGGCTGCTTGCTATCAAAGATGAATGGTTCTCGGATGATTTGCGGCGAATGGACGATGATAATGTGTTCCGCAAGTTGCAAGGCCACTGGATCATGGAAATGTCGGAAATAATTGCGACTGCCAATGCCAAAAGCATCGAGGAAATCAAGAGCTTTCTCAGCAAGCAGAAAGAAACCTACAAAATCCCGTATGAAACACACCCGGCAGATCGTTTGCGGCAATGTGTCTTTGCAGGAACGACCAATCGACAGGACTTCCTGCCCCGTGACCGCACGGGAAACCGCCGCTTTATCCCCATCCCGGTGGATGCAACACAGGCTGAAGTACATATTCTGGATAACGAAGCGGAATCCCGTGCCTATATCGACCAGCTTTGGGCAGAAGCCATGACGATTTACAACAGCGGTGATTATAAGCTGACATTCAGCCCTGCCATGCAGGAGGCCTTGCAGATTTGCCAGAAAGATTTCATGCAGGAAGATACGCAGGCTGGTATGATCTATGCGTTTCTGGAGGATTACACGGGTGACCGGGTGTGTTCCAAACAGCTTTACGCTGAGGCACTGGGCAATCTGAATCTTCCTGCGGAGTGGGAAACCCGTGCCATCTGTGAAATCATGACTGCAGGAATTGCGAATGGCGAAATCAAGGGGTGGATAGCCCATAAAGCAGCCAAACGCTACCCGAAATATGGCGTGCAGAAAGGCTGGGAGCGTGTAACCGCTGCAAAAGTGGATGCAGATGGTTTCGTAGAACTGACAGACAAAGAAGCCCAACAGATGGGATTTCCGTTTTGAAGGGCTGCTTTACATTGTTGGTTACAGGTCTGGTTACATCTTACAGCTGCCTCAAAGTCGCATCATTCCAAATAATTTTCCTATTTGTAACCATGTAACCTGTAACTGATAAGAAAAAACAAATACGGAAAGTTGCCAGCACATCGCCGCACAAAAAGTTTTCTACCGTGGTTACAGGCTACTGGTTACAAACAAAAATACGGAGGTTTTGCCTATGAAAGAAGTTCGCGTTTGCGAAGCAATGAAGTCCCCGGTGGGGACTTTAAGCGACGGAACGGTCTTGCATCAGCAAGATGGAGGGACCAAGTCCCGACAAGTTCCGATCTGGGAGAAAAGCAATCTGACGCTGGAAGAAGCCGCAGCCTATTCCGGCATTGGCATCAATAAGCTGCGCGAAATGAGCGATTCCAAAGACTGCACCTTTGTTCTCTGGAATGGTACGAAGCGGCTGCTGAAACGCCGTAGGCTGGATGAACACCTTGACCGATTATTTTCGATTTGACAATAAAAATGAAGTCGGCAGTTGAAAGCACCTCGGCGGTATGGTATGATTAAGCTGTAGGTTGCTTTCTGCCAACAATGGAGGACATAACGATGGCAGAAAGAAGAAAAGACTCAAAGAAGCGTGTTCTAAAGGAAGGTGAATATCAGCGCAGTAACGGAACGTATGAGTACCGCTGGCGCAGTGAAAACGGCAAACGCAACAATGTGTACGCCAAAAGTCTGGAAGAACTTCGTGAGAAAGAAGCAGAGATTCAGCGTGACCGCAGTGATGGCATTCGTTCGGAAGCGCGGAACGCGACCATCAATGACATTCACGAGCAGTGGCTGCAACTGAAAAAGGGGCTGAAAGCCAATACGTTGGTCAATTACGAGTATATGTACAAGATGTATGTATTTCCGGAGTTTGGAAAGCGGAAGGTCGGAAGCCTGAAAAAGTCGGATGTGCGGCGGTTTTACAATGGCCTTGTGGATTCGCAGCGTTTGAAAGTGGCAACGGTGGAGAACATCCATACAGTGCTACATCAGGTGTTGGATTTTGCGGTTGAGGACGAGTATCTCCGCATCAATCCATCCGATAATGCGTTGAAAGAGTTGAAGCAGACGCACAACCTGGACAGCGAACGCCGCAAGGCTCTGACCGCAGGCCAGCAGAAGCTGTTGATGAACTTCTTGAAAAACAGTGAGAAGTACAATCACTGGCTTCCCATCATTACCGTGATGGTAGAATGCGGTCTCCGTGCTGGTGAAGCAACGGGTTTGCGCTGGGAGGATATCAACCTTGATACGGGTGAAATCAGTGTAAATCACACGTTGATTTATTACAGCCACCGGGAGAAAGGTTGTCTGTACGGAATCAATACACCCAAAACGGAAGCTGGAAATCGAATTGTGCCTATGACTCCGGCAGTCAAGGCTGCTTTTGTACAAGAGCGAGAGTATCAGAAGAAAACTGGAATTTCCTGCAAGGTGAAGATTGATGGCTATACGGATTTTATTTTTGTAAACCGTTTTGGCGAGTGCCAGCATCACAGCACCATCAATAAAGGCATTGACCGTATCATCCGCGACTGCAACGAGGAACAGCTGGCAAAATGCGAAAGCGGTACAATCAAGCCGAAGAACCTTGTCCTGCTTCCGAAGTTTAGTTGCCATTCCTTGCGGCACACCTGCGCTACCCGGCTTTGCGAGGCCGGAATCAACATGAAGGTCATTCAGGACGTACTGGGCCACGCCGATATTACCACTACCATGAACATCTACACTGAGGCCACAAAAAATCTCAAGAAAAAAGAAATCGACAAGTTTGCAGAGTTCTTGTCTGCAACCACGACATTTGACGGAAAGGAGGAAAATGACTGATGGAAAATAAATCTGTAACCCTCGCAGCGCAGGTTCTTGCCCCGGCAGTGAGCGAGATTCGTTCGCTGATGGAAGCATCCCAAAAAAACATAGCACAGCAGGTCAATCAGGAACTGCTGTCAACTTATTGGAAGATTGGTGAGGTCGTTGTTCGTTGTGAACAAAATGACAGCATCCGTGCCGCATATGGTGAAAAGACCTTATCGCAGCTTTCCAGGGCGTTGACAAAGGAGCTTGGCAAGGGCTTTTCGCGCTCGAATGTTTACAATATGCGGCAGTTCTATCTCAGCTATCCAATTTTCCAGACAGTGTCTGGAAAATTGAGCTGGTCGCACTACTGTGAGCTGTTATCCATTTCCGATAAGGAGAAGCGCAGCTTCTACGAAAAGGAAGCAGTCAATTCTGGATGGTCTGTCCGTGAATTAAGACGCCAGATAGAAAGTTCCCTGTTTGAACGGCTGCTCCTGTCCCGTGGGGATGCAAACAAGGAACAAGTTTTAGCATTGGCTGAAAAAGGTGTGGACTACACTAAGCCGGAGGACATTATCAAGGACCCGTATGTATTCGAGTTTTTGGGACTGCCGGAAGAAAAGCCGTTCCTTGAAAGCAATTTGGAAGCAGCACTGGTGCGGCAGATTGAGGATTTCCTGCTGGAACTTGGCCGGGGCTTTATGTTTGTCGGCACACAGCAGCGTGTCACAGTGAACAACACCCACTACTATGTGGATATGGTGTTCTACAATAAGATTTTACACGCCTATGTGCTGATCGAGTTGAAAACTACTAAGCTTACGCCCGAAGCTGCCGGACAGATCAATATGTATCTGAACTACTACGCCGCAGAGGTCAACGACCCGGAAGATAATCCTCCTATCGGCATCATCCTCTGCACCGACAAGGACAGCGTAGCAGCCGAGTATGCGCTGGGCGGTTTGTCGAATCAGATTTTTGCATCCCGGTATGTCTTGTATATGCCGAACAAGGAGCAGCTTATTGGACAGGTGGAAGAAGTCCTGAAGCGTTGGCACTCTCACGAGGACGAATAAGTTTACCACCAGCCTTACCACTGACTTACCACCAATTTGAGAATAGCTGTAAACAGTTGCGTAGAGTTGCGAAAAATAAGACCTTTTTATCTTGCACAAACAAAGGCTTATGAATACTTGTAAACAGCTATAAATCACTACCAGTCAAGCTCCCCACGATGAAGCCGATTGAGCAGTAAAATGCGAAATTAAAACGCAGATGCGATGAATTTTCAAACGAAATTCGGTCGATATCTGCGGTACTACACCACAACTACACCAATTTTTGGACGTTTTCCCGAAAAGGAGCCTTACAAAGCAGTGTGGTGTAAGAATTGAATAGGTGGATTGGTGTAGTAGGTACACCGAACTCCCAAAACGAAGATACGGCAGCTATGTTGCGTAAAACAACGTAGCTGCCGCTTTTTGTTTCATATAAGGATTTTATGCTACCAATCGGCGTTCCCTGCGGTTAAATCAGCTCGTCGCTGGTGATTATAAAATGCACCTTGATTCAGCATACGCCAAAATTTACGCCAATGATTCATAGCACACGTTCCACCCAACGCAGT
>ENA-OUQI01000631-OUQI01000631.1-human-gut-metagenome-genome-assembly--contig:-NODE-631-length-26048-cov-4.447813_pt1 | contig 26048 bp, 22 predicted proteins | sample MGYA00237953_ERZ548840 | MGnify/ENA primary metagenome ERZ548840 (study PRJEB26490, sample SAMN05194690) | human gut metagenome | biome: terrestrial biome; feature: human-associated habitat; material... | reverse complement strand
GACGAAAAGGAGGAGAAAATGTAACTTCCTCTGCAATCGCCCATTTGACGGGAAAAGCGAAAAAGAAGCGAGATTTTTGTGACCTTTGCCAACAAAAATCAAAAAATCAGGTTGACATAAATGAATTTCAATAAATGAATTTTCAAAAAGTCAAACTTGCATATTTTGGCATCGCGACACGCTGTTGAGGCGGCTTTTCGTCCCCTGCGCCCGGAAAGGGCGCAGGGGGCGTTCCTTTGCTGTCCAAGGGGATAGAGCGTGCGGCGGAGAAGCAAAAAAGCCAGTGTTTGCAGGGCTTTCCGCGTTTTTGCCGCCTGGCGGGGCGGGAGCGGGACACACCCGGCCTGCTCCCAAGAGTTTTTTGCCCGCTCGGACGGGACAAAGAGCGTCGGCAGGTGCGCCGCCTCTTCGACGCCGAGATGGCGGCGAGGCGGCGGAGAGGGGTGACGATGGTTTACATAAATCGAGAAAATCACGAATTCGATGACTTAAATCGCAACTTTTAGAAGATGAAAATAAGAAAAATATCGAAAATTTTATAAAATACAGAACTTTTGGCGAACAAACGGCGGAAACTTGACAAATCCTTTTTCAGGCGGTATACTGCCAGCAAGTTTTGGAAAAGTTACATTTTGTAATCTTTTCCGGACGCAGCGCACTTCCTCAGCTGCGTGAAGCTGCGGCGGCTCACGCCGCGAAAAAAGGAGTATCCCATGCAGAAGTTTTTGAAAAATTTGTTCACAGCCCAGCGCTGCCGCAGAGCGATGTTCTTTCTGCTCTTCGCGGCTGTGATGCTGCTGAACAGTTCGCCCGAGCTGCGCGCGGACGCGCTGTACCTCATCGCCGACGGCGATACGGTCAGCGTGCTCGACGGCACGACGGACATCCCGCAGGAGCGCGTCATTGTCACCGGCGCGCAGAGCGGTGACGCGGAAGTCACGCTCCCTGCCGGTGAAAAGGTGACGGTGACACACGGCGACGATATCGAGTACGCCACCACGAGAAACGGCGAGCGCGTCAGCGAGCTGCTGCGCCGTTTGCAGATCTCGGTCAGCCCGCTTGAGATGGTGCTGGTCGACGTCACGGAGGAAGAGGTCGAGATCACCGTTGCCTCTGACTTCACCTACTATGAGACCGCCACCGTGGCGGCTCCCCATACCACGCTGACCTCCACGTCGTACCGCATCCCCAAGGGCGAGACGCAGGTCGTCCAGCAGGGCATCGACGGCACGCGCGACATCGTTTACGAGGTCGTGTACGCCGACGGCCAGTTCGTCTCCCGCCAGGCGGTGGAGGAGAAGAACGACACCTCCGTCGCGGAGATCACCTACACCGGCACGCTCGTCGACAAGGCGCAGAGCGGCGACACGGTCAAGTCCGTTGTCACCGAGAGCGACGGCAGCGGCTATCTTTTGATGAAGTCCGGCGATTCCGTCCACTTCTCCGGCTCGATGAAGGTCACCTGCACGGCCTATACCGCGGGCTACGGCGGCGTGGGCACAAGAACGGCCACGGGCACGACGGTCCACGTCGGCACCGTCGCAGTGGATAAGAAGGTCATTTCCCTCGGTACCGAGATGTTCATCGTCGGCTCGTCGGGCTACACCTACGGCAACGCTGTGGCTGAGGACACCGGCGTGCGCGGCGCGGCGATCGACCTCTATATGAATTCCTATCAGGAGTGCAAGCAATTCGGCCGCCAGAAGAACTCGACGGTCTACTTCCTCGACTGAGCGGGGCGGTTTGTCGAATAGTACGATAAATGTATGTTCCGGATGCGTATGTTGCGCATCCGGAACATTTACTTTATTGCGGTGATGTGATACAATTACCGGCAGAAACCGAAAGGAGAACACAGGATGAAAGCCATTATCACGGTACTGGGGAAAGATCAGGTCGGTATTATCGCGGGCGTCAGCTCACTGCTGGCAAAGTGGAACGTGAACGTTCTGGATATCAGCCAGACGATTTTGCAGGAAAATTTCACCATGGTCATGCTGGCGGATCTCGAAAATTGTTCCCTCTCTTTTACGGAACTGACGGAAAAGCTGAGCGCCCTCGGCGCGGAGATGGACATTGCGATCCGCATGCAGCGGGAGGACATCTTCAACGCAATGCACAAGATCTGAGCGGGGAGGGAAAGAATCATGCTAAGCCGCAATGATATTCTGGAAACGATCCGTATGATCGACCAGCAGCATCTGGATATCCGCACGATCACGATGGGCATCTCGCTCCTCTCCTGCGCGGACAGAAGCGCAGAGCGTGCATGTGAAAAGATCTACGACAAGATCAGCCGCTATGCAGAGCATCTGGTCGCAACGGGAGAAGAGATCGAGCGGGAATTTGGCATTCCCATCGTCAATAAGCGGGTTTCCGTCACACCCATCGCGCTGGTCGCCGCCGCGTCGGAGACGGAAGACTATGTCCCGTTTGCCAAGGCGCTTGACCGCGCGGCCAAAAATGTCGGTGTTAACTTTATTGGCGGTTTTTCGGCGCTTGTGCAAAAGGGCATGACGGACGCCGACCGGAAGCTGATCGCTGCGATCCCCGAGGCGCTGGCCTGTACGGACCTTGTGTGCTCATCAGTCAACGTCGGCTCGTCCAAGGCGGGAATCAACATGGATGCTGTCGCCCTGATGGGGCAGACGGTGAAAAAGACGGCGGCGCTCACGGAAAAACAGGGCGGCTTTGGCTGCGCCAAGCTTGTGATCTTCTGCAATGCGGTAGAGGATAACCCCTTCATGGCGGGCGCGTTCCACGGCGTGGGCGAGCCGGAGAAAGTGATCAATGTCGGCGTTTCCGGGCCGGGCGTTGTGTATCACGCGCTGCAAAGCGTCAAGGGCCAGCCGTTCGACGTGGTGGCGGAGACCGTGAAGAAAACGGCGTTCCGCATCACGCGCATGGGTCAGCTCGTCGCGCAGGAGGCGAGCCGCAGGCTCGATACGCCGTTTGGCATTGTCGATCTTTCCCTTGCGCCCACACCCGCCGTCGGCGACAGCGTGGCCCGCATTCTGGAGGAAATGGGGCTTGAGGTCTGCGGCACGCACGGTACGACCGCCGCGCTCGCCCTGCTCAACGACGCGGTGAAAAAAGGCGGCGTGATGGAGTCCTCCTCGGTGGGCGGCTTATCCGGCGCATTTATCCCCGTCAGCGAGGACGAGGGCATGATCGCCGCGGCGTCGTCCGGCGCGCTGACGCTCGACAAGCTGGAGGCGATGACCTGCGTGTGCTCCGTAGGACTTGACATGATCGCGCTTCCGGGCGACACGAGCGCAGAGACCATTGCTGCCATCATCGCCGATGAGGCGGCCATCGGCATGATCAACACGAAGACGACTGCGGTGCGCGTCATCCCTGCGCCTGGCTGTAAGGTGGGCGACACGGTGGAGTTCGGCGGACTTCTCGGCTCGGCACCGGTGCAGGCGGTCCACCCTTATTCGAGCGCGGAGTTCATTGCGCGCGGCGGCAGAATTCCCGCGCCGCTGCACAGCCTGAAGAACTGAAAAAAGCGGACAGCCTTGACTGTCCGCTTTTTTATATAGAATTCGTCTTTTCAGAACAGCAGCTCGTAGCCCATCTTGATGAAGAGAAGCCCCAGCACGACAAAGATCATGCCGCGCACGCGCTTGCTGCCACCCTTCATGGCGTAGCGCGCGCCGCAGTAGGCGCCGAGCATATTGCAGGCCGCCGCGGGGAGCGCCAGCAGCCACCAGACCTTGCCGCTGAAGATGAACAGCACCGCCGAGGCGACGTTGGAGCAGAGGTTTGCGATCTTCGCGCAGCCCGACGCCGTGAGGAGGTCCATCGAAAGTGCCATCGTAAACGCCATGATCATAAACGTGCCCGTGCCCGGGCCGATGAGCCCGTCATAGCAGCCAAGACCCAAACCGATGAGCGCGGCGCGCGTCAGCTCCTGCTGCGGCGTGTACTCGCGCGCGGGTGCGTCATTTTCCTTGCCGAAGTCCTTTTTGAGCATCAGCAGGATCGCCGCGCAGGGCAGTGCGACGAGCATCATGATCTTCAGAATGTCCTCGTTGATGAGCAGAGCGATCTTTGTGCCGATGGCCGCGCCGAGCAGCGCGCCGATCCCCGAGACGATGGCGGGACGCAGCAGGACCTTGCCGCCGCGAAAGTATTTGAACGAGGCGAGCGCCGTGCCGGTGCCATTGACGACCTTGTTTGTCCCCATTGCAAGATGCGCGGGGATACCGGCCATCAGATAGGCGGGAAGCGTGATAAGTCCGCCGCCGCCGGCGACGGAGTCGACAAAGCCGCCAAGAAAGATGAGCGGCAGAACAACGATCAGAATTTGCGGTGTGAGCTCCATGAAAGTCTCCCTCTTTTTCTGAGATTTCTGCATTTTATCACACGGGAAAAATTTTTACTACTCTTTTGCGCAAAATATGGTAGAATCATTTTACAATTTTTTACGCCCAGCGCGCAGAAAGGAACCACGCTATGGAACGCAATGACAAAGCTGCCATCGAGGCGCTCTTAAAACGCCCCCGGTTTCATTTTTTCAAGTCCATGGGGGAGAATTTTTTGATCGACCCCGCCATCCCCTATGAGATCGCCGAGAGCTCGCGCGCAAACGAGCAGAACGGCGTGCTCGAGATCGGCCCCGGCATCGGCGCACTGAGCCACGAGCTCTGCGAGCGCGCGGGCAAGGTGGTGGCCGTGGAGCTTGACAAGACGCTGCTGCCGATCCTGGACGAGACCATGGCGCGCTTTGACAACTTCGAGGTCGTGTCCGCCGATATTTTGAAAACCGATATCCCTGCGCTTGTGCGTGAAAAATTCGCAGGCCTCACGCCCATCGTGTGCGCAAACCTGCCCTACAACATCACGACGCCCGCCATTACCGCGCTCATCGAGTCGAAGTGCTTTGAGAGCATCACGGTGCTCGTGCAGAAGGAGGTCGCCGAGCGCCTCTGCGCCGCGCCGGGCACGAGCGCCTACGGCGCGTTCTCCGTCTTCATGCAATACTACACCGAGCCGGAGCTGTTGTTCGCCGTGCCGCGCGAGTGCTTCGAGCCGCAGCCGAAGGTCACGTCCGCCGTGCTGCGCGCCGTCGTGCGCAGGGAGCCTCCGGTCGAGGTCGAGGACGAGAAGTTCTTCTTCCGCGTGGTGTACGCCGCGTTCGCCCTGCGGCGCAAGACGCTTGTCAACAGCCTGATGACGGCGTTCGGCAGCCAGCTCACAAAAGAGCAGGTCACGCAGGCGGTCACGTCCTGCGGCTTAGAGGCCAACATCCGCGGCGAGCGGCTGGGGCTCAGTGAATTCGCCGCGCTGTCCGCCGAGATCGCCGCATTACTGTGACAGCACAGAAACATCTATTCAAAAAATTGATAAACCATATGGTTGCTATTGATAAGACATTCTGCTACAATTTTCGGCAGAAAGGAGTCAAACTCAATAGCAGCCATTTTTCCTGTGCATCGGTTAGCTCCCTGCCGCCCCAAAACGGCACAGCACACCACACAAGACGCGGTGCAAAATTTTTCTTTTTCATTACACCGTGAACATGCTACGAGGGAAAGAACAAATGACGAATTTGACGAACAACAAGGCCGTTTTGTCGTGGATCGACGAAATGACCGCCATCACCAAGCCGGACAAGATTGTCTGGATCACGGGGGAAGAGGAACAGCTCGACGCGCTGCGCGAGCAGGCCGTCAAGGAGGGCATCCTCATCAAGCTCAACCCGGACAAGCTCCCGGGATGCTACCTGCACCGCACTGACCCCGACGACGTGGCGCGCGTGGAGGACCGCACGTTCATCTGCTGTGAAAAGGAAGAGGACGCAGGCCCCACGAACCACTGGGTAGAGCCCAAGGAAATGTACGAAAGAATGTACGCTCTGGCCGACGGCGCCTATAAGGGCCGCACCATGTACATCATCCCGTACTCCATGTCCATCATTGGCTCTCCGTTCGCCAAATACGGCTTTGAACTGACCGACTCCATTTACGTCGTGCTCAACATGCACATCATGACCCGCATCGGCAAGGCCGTGTGCGACGCGCTCGGCGACGATGAGGGCTTTATCAAGGGCCTGCACTGCCAGTGCAACCTCGACAAGGACAACAAGTACATCGTCCACTTCCCGCAGGACAATACGATCATCTCGATGAACTCGAACTATGGCGGAAACGTGCTTCAGGGCAAGAAGTGCTTCGCGCTGCGCATCGCTTCGAACCTCGGCCGTCAGGAGGGCTGGATGGCCGAGCACATGCTGATCCTCGGCATCCAGAACCCGCGCGGCGAGATCAAGTACATCTCCGCCGCCTTCCCTTCCGCCTGCGGCAAGACGAACCTCGCCATGCTCATCCCGCCCGAGGGCCTGCAGCGGTGGGGCTGGCGCGTCTGGTGCGTGGGCGACGATATCGCGTGGCTGCGCGTGGGCAAGGACGGCAGACTCTGGGCCGTGAACCCCGAAAACGGCTTTTTCGGCGTTGCGCCCGGCACATCCATGAAGTCGAACCCCAACGCGCTCATCTCTACGCACAAGGACACGATCTTCACGAACGTCGCGCTTGACCTCAGCGACAACACCGTCTGGTGGGAGGGCCTCAACAAGACGCCGCCCGCGCGCGCCATCGACTGGCGCGGCCGTCCCTGGACGCCGCAGAGCCCTGAAAAGGCCGCGCACCCCAACAGCCGCTTCACCGCGCCCGCGCGCAACTGCCCCTGCCTGAGCCCCGAGTTTGACAATCCCGAGGGCGTGCCCATCAGCGCCATTGTCTTTGGCGGCCGCCGCGCGAAGACCGCGCCGCTCGTTTACCAGTCCTTCAACTGGCAGCACGGCGTGTTTATCGGCTCAATCATGGCGTCGGAGACCACCGCCGCGGCGACGGGCCGCGTCGGCGTCGTGCGCCGCGACCCGATGGCGATGCTGCCGTTCTGCGGCTACCACATGGGCGACTACTGGCAGCACTGGCTGGACATGGGGGAGAAGCTGGGCGGCAAGGCCCCCAAGATCTTCAACGTCAACTGGTTCCGCACCGACGAGGACGGCAACTTCGCCTGGCCCGGCTTTGGCGACAATATGCGTGTTTTACAATGGATCATCTCGCGCGCCGACGATGAGATCGGCGCGGCGGAGACCGCGCTCGGCTACGAACCCAACACCCACGATATCGACATGGAGGGGCTTGAAATGTCGATGTACGACATGCGCCGCCTGCTCTCGGTCGACCGCGACCTCTGGCTCCAGGAGTGCGAGGACGCGCGTGAGTATTACGAGAAGATTGGCAAGGTGCCGCCTGAGCTCTACGAAGAGCTCGACGCGCTCGAAATGAGATTGAACCGCGGCTATAAGGTCAAGCACGAATAAAACGAAGCAATGCAAAAAAGGAACCGCTCGAAGAGCGGTTCCTTTTTTAACATATCAAGTCTCGTAAAATTTGCGCCGCGCAGAGCGCAAATAAATCGAAATTTGTTTTTCGCCGCGACAAGTGCGTGGCGAAAAACACTTTGCGCGGAGCGAGCGTCGAATTGGCCGCATTATGCGGCCAACCGAGGCGCAGAGCGCAGCGAAACTTTCTCAAGAAAGCGGCTTCACCGCTTTCTTGAAACTATCTTACGACGCCAAACTGGAAGAGATAGTCTCTCCACATCGGATAGTACGCGGCCTTGACGTGGACGCCGTCGCCAGAGTATTCCGGCGTCAGCGCGCCGGTAGAGTCGTCGAAGACGGGATTGCAGTCGATGTAGAAGACCGTTTCGTTGTCGGCGAGCTTTTGGAGCTCGGCGTTGCGTGCGTCGATGGTCGAATTCTTAAAGAACGTCGCGTCGGACTTTTCCTGCGTCGTGTGGAAGATGGCCTGCAAAAAGATGATGGCGTCAGGCTGGAGCTCGCGCACTTCGTCGAGCAGGACCTTGTACTGTGCGGCCCAGCTCTCCGCCGTGCCGGTACCGAGTTCGTTGATGCCGAGCATCAGGTAAATTTTGCCGTAGTGCTTGCCGGAGAGCGCCTGCGCAAGCGTCTGCTTGCCGGGGAACTCCGCCTTTTCGACCGCCGACCAGACCGTCAGGCCGTTGTGGCAGAGGTAGTCGGCGTTATTGAGGCCCGCATAGTCCTTGAAGCCGTCGGTGTGCGAGTCGCCGATGAACAGCGCGTCGTCAAAGTAGCTCGCGTCCACCGTGGTGAAGGGGGAGTCGGGCTCTTCCGGTTCGGGCTCCGGTTCGGGCTCCGGTTCCGGGTCCGGAAGCGGAGCGGGGTCTGGGACGGGAGGAGGTTCGGGCGCTTTGGGCTCGCTCCACGGGTAGACCCCGTCTGCGGCCGCTGTGGCCATTGCCGCGACGGGCGGCGTCGCGGCATCCAGTTTTTCAAGATAGTCCTGATATACGCCGGTGGGGTCGAGCGCGGCATAGGCGTTGAGCGCCAGCGCGCTGACAAAGCACAGCGGCAGCAGGAAAAAGGGACGAGAGGACATGAAAGGTCTCCTTAGAAACGGGAATAGAGGAAGGCGTTGCCCGACGAGGTGGCGATGAAGTACACGCACACCCAGAAGAGCAGAAACAGCGGGAGCTGGACGAGTAAACTGCCGCGGTGTTTTTCATAAAAGCGGCGCGGCTGCGGCAGACAGAAGAAGATGGCGAGCAGCAGCAGCCACCAGTAGGACGAGAGCAGCTTGAGCACATCCTGCGCGGAGATGGCGCTGTGTGCGCCGAACAGCGGGAACAGGCGGGAAAAATACGCGCCGACGTCCTTTAAGCGCGTGATGCGGAAAATGACCCACGTCTGCGGGATGACGAAGAGGAGATAGACGTGCGAGAGCACTTTATGCTCCTTGAGAAAATTGCCGATGCAGAACTTTTCGAGCAGGATGAATCCAAGCAGCATCACGCCCCAGAGGACAAAATTCCAGCTCGCCCCGTGCCAGAGGCCGGTGAAAAACCACACGACCGTGAGCGAGAGCACCGTGCGGGCATTGCCGTTGCGGCTGCCGCCGAGCGGGATGTAGACATAGTCGCGAAACCATGTGCCGAGCGTGATATGCCAGCGGCGATAGAACTCGCTCACCGAGCGCGCGGTGTAGGGCAGGTCAAAGTTGCGCGGCACAGGCAGCGCGAGCATCTGCCCGAGGCCCATCGCCATGAGCGAATAGCCGGAAAAGTCGAAATAGAGCTGCAAACTGTAGCTCACCGCGCCGAGCCATGCGAGCGGCGTCGACAGGTATTCATACCCGATGCGCTCGAGCGATGCCCACAGCGGCGCGAGCTGGTCGGCGAGCAGCACCTTGAAGCACAGGCCGACAACAAAGAGCTCAAAGCCGGAGAATACGTCCTCGCGCGTGATCGTGCGTTCCTTCAGTGCGCCGCGCCATTCGCGGTAGCGTAAGATCGGCCCCATCGTGAGCTGGGGGAACGCGATGGTGAAGGCGGCGTAGTCGATGAGGTTTTTCTCCGCCTCCTCGCCGCGATAGACGTCGATGAGGTACCCTGCGCTCTGGAAAAGGTAGAAGCTGACCCCGAGCGGCAGCGCAAGCTCGACAAGGGAGAACGCCGTCCCCGTCAGTTTGCCCAGATTTTCCAGAATAAATGCGGCGTACTTGAAATACACGAGGCAAAAGAGGTCCGCCGCCAGCGCGATGATCAGCAGTGCTTTTCGCGTGCGGACTTCTTTCCCCGCCATTGCGCGGGCGAGGGCATGGTGCAGAAGCAGCACGCCGGACAGCAGCAGTGTGTCGCGCGCGCCCGCGCCGATGAAGTAGAAGGCAAAGCTGCCCAGCACGAGCGCAGCATTTTTGAAGCGAAAGGGCAGAACGTAATAGACCGCGAAAAACAGCGGCAGAAAATAAAAAAGAAACGTAAGGTCGGAAAAGCTCACGGGGAAACTCCTGTCATAATTTGTCAGCGTCTTATTGTACACGCCGGGGCGGAGCGCGGCAATGGAAAAATCAGGAATTCGTCAAGAAACCGCCGGGTAAGCCAAAACATGAGATTTTGGTTTACATGCGGCGGCAAGCGTGCTACAATCCTAAGACGGCGGCTGCGAAAAACGCAGCGCTTGATATTTTATGTCAATCGTAAGCGATAAGCCGCCGACTGTCAACCTCAAAAGGGTAACAATTTCGGTTACATTTTGTAACGGAGGACGCTATGGGAAAAGAGACTGTTTTGGCGCTGCTGCTGCGGGAAAAGGGACACTTCGTCTCCGGCGAGGCCGTCAGCGCCGAGCTCGGCATCACGCGCGCGGCCATCTGGAAGAGCATTTCCGCCCTGCGCGCGCAGGGGTACGAGATCGACGCCGTCACGGGACGCGGCTACTGCCTCAAGTCGCTGCCCGACACGCTGACCGAGCAGACCGTGCGCAGTTACTTGGGATATGTCGAAACCGTCGGCAAGCGCATCGACTGCTTTGATTCCATCGACTCGACAAACGCCTACTTAAAGCGCATCGCGCTCGACGGCGCGCCGGACGGTACCGTCGCCGTCGCGGCGGAGCAGACGAGCGGCCGCGGCCGCCGCGGCCGCAGCTTTCAGAGCGCGGCGGGCAAGGGCGTTTACCTGTCGATCTTGCTGCGTCCGAAGCTTGCGCCGTCGCAGCTGATGCCGCTCACGGGTCTCATCGCCGTTGCGATGAGCCGCGCGGTCGACCGCGTGGCGGGGACGCACTCGCAGATCAAGTGGACAAACGATCTCATCCTGAACGGCAGAAAGCTCTGCGGCATTTTGACCGAGCTGAGCGTCGAGGGTGAGACCGGCGAGCTCCAGTACGTCGTGGCGGGCATCGGCTTCAACGTCAGCCAGCGCGAGGAGGACTTCGTCGGCGAGGTCTCGAAGATCGCAACGTCCATCCTGCGCGAGACGGGCAGGCTCATTTCGCGCGCGGAGCTGTCCGCGGCGATGATCGAGGAGCTCGATGCGCTTTATACGGCGCTCAGATCCGGAGAGACGAGCGGGTATCTCGACGAATACCGCCGCCGCTGCGTGACCATCGGGCGCGAGGTGCAGCTTTTGTGGCAGGATACGAAGGAAAAAGTCACGGCGCTTGACGTGGACGAGGAGTTCGGCCTCATCGTGCGCCGCGAAAACGGGACGGTCGAGACCGTCCGCACGGGGGAGGTGTCCGTGCGCGGCCTTTACGGATATGTGGAGTAAGGAGAAAGTGTTTTGAAGGAACTTTTGGAACTGTTTCTCACCTTTGCCAAGATCGGCGTGATGACCTTTGGAGGAGGTATGGCGATGCTGCCGATCCTCGAGCGCGAGGTGGTGCAGAATAAGCACTGGGCAACGGAAGAAGAGCTGGTGGACTATTTTGCCATCGGTCAGTGCACACCGGGCATCATCGCCGTCAACACGGCGACATTTGTCGGGCAGAAGAGAAAAGGCGCGATGGGCGGCATCACCGCGACGCTCGGCGTGGTATTCCCCTCACTCGTCATTATCACGATCCTGGCGGGACTCATTACGAACTTTGCCCACCTTGCCTGGGTGCAGAACGCCTTTGCAGGCATTCAGGTGTGTGTATGCGTGCTCATCCTGAACGCTGTGCTCAAGCTGCTGAAAAAGTCGGTCGTGGATAAGCGCACGGCGGTCATCTTTGTTATCGTGCTGCTGGGGAATATGCTGCTGAGCGTTTCGCCGGTGTGGTTCGTGCTGCTCTCGGCGATGTCCGGCATCGTGCTGAAAAATCTTGAGGGGAGGGCGGCAAAATGACCTTGTATCTTCGCTTATACTGGGAATTTTTCAAAACGGGCCTGTTTGCCATCGGCGGCGGCATGGCGACGCTGCCGTTCCTTAAGGATATCGGGTCGACCACGGGCTGGTTTTCGCAGACGGACCTGATGAACATGCTGGCTGTGTCGGAATCGACGCCGGGTCCTGTCGGCATCAACATGGCGACCTATGTCGGCTATACGGTCGGCGGCGTGCCGGGCGCGATCGTCGCCACCATCGGTGAGGTGACGCCGTCGATCATCGTCATTTTGATCGTTGCGGCGATGCTCGCCAAATTCCGCGACAGCCAGTATGTCGCCAACGCATTCTACGGCCTTCGTCCCGCCTCCACCGGCCTGATCGGCGCGGCCTGCGCGGGCGTGATGCTTCAGGTGATCGCCGGGATCACGAGCGCGTCGCAGGAGGATTCCATCCTGATGAAATTCTCGTGGGACGGCGCGATCAGCTGGCGCGGCATCATCCTTGCGCTGGTGCTGCTCGTCTTCACGCGCTACATCAAAAAGACCAAGGACCTGCACCCGATCGTCTTTATCGGAGTCTCCGCGGTGATCGGCGTCGTGTTCCACTTCGCGGGAGTGTAAAAGATATTCAAAAAAGAGGGACGCAGCTGAAAGCTGCGTCCCTCTTTTTTGAGAAAGATACGTTCCGCTTTGTGCCTTGCCGCCCGAAAGGCGGCTGCGACACGCGCGGAGAGAGAAGTGTTTTTCCGGCGTACACGCCGCTGGAAAAACGGATTCCAATTTATTTCGCGTCTGCGGACACCTGGGCAGCCGTTGGCGGCTCTGCCGCCTTACGGATGCCGCGTACCCCTTGCGGGTAAAACTCTGCGAGGCTTTTTTAACCGCTGCGTTAGTCGGCGGAGGCGATGTGGCTGGCGATGCGCTGCATGATCATGTCGAGGGCGACTAAGTTGTGGCCGCCTTCAAGCACAATGATATCGGCATACTTGCGGCTCGGCTCGACGAACTGCTCATGCATGGGCTTGACGGTCGTCAAATACTGCGTGATGACGCTCTCGAGCGTGCGGCCGCGGTCGCGCACGTCGCGCAGCGCGCGGCGCAGAATGCGCACGTCGGCGTCGGTCTCGACAAAAATTTTGATGTCGAGCATTTCGCGCAGCCGCGGGTCCTGGAAAATGAGGATGCCCTCGACGATGACGACCTTGCTCGGCCGGATGAGCTCGGTCTCGCTTGTGCGCTGGTGGTCTGCGTAGGAGTAGACAGGGCAGCGGATGGCCTTGCCCGCCTTGAGCTCCTTAAGCTGCTCGACCATCAGAGCGGATGGCCTTGCCCGCCTTGAGCTCCTTAAGCTGCTCGACCATCAGATCGGTCTCGAAAGCGTCGGGGTGGTCGTAATTCTGCTTGCAGCGCTCTTCAAAGGGCCTGTCCTGATATTTATAATAGCTGTCGTGGTGCACGACGCTGATATCGTCGCCGAAGTGCTGCTTCAGATGCTCGGTGAGCGTCGTTTTGCCCGAACCGGTGCCGCCTGCAATGCCAATGAAGATGGTGTTCATCGCCAGACCCTCCATGAATCGTTTGTTGTTAAGTCGATTATAGGAAGACTTTGGCGAAAAAGCAAGGCCGCGCGGCGGAATGCGGCAAAAATTTGCATGTTTCGGTTGACGCGGGACAAAAAAGCAAGTATTATGTAAAGGAACGCGGCACCGTGTGTGCTCGCGCGCAGAGACTCTATTTTGACAAAAGAAAGGAGCGTCGGCATGAATCTTCTCAAGTGCCCGCGCTGCGGCGAAGAATATTCCCCCAGCTATCGCAGATGCCCGTTCTGCGAGGAGGGAGACCATCCCCGTAAGATCAAGTACAACTCCAGCAAACAGAGCGGCGGCCGGCGCGTTTCGGATAAAAAGCAGACGCAGTCCGTCCGCGGTGCGATGGCGGCGGTGCTCGTCGTCGTGCTGCTGCTTCTGAGCTGGTCGCTCTTTGGTGACAAGATCGTCGCAAAGATCACGCCCGCCGACGACGATACCCCCGGCGTGCAGGACGATGTCAATACGCCCGACGACAGCAATACGAACACGGACGATCCGAACGCGAACAACGGCGGCACCACTGACCCGAACACCGGTGATGAGCCGAACGCAAATGATCCCGCAAACGGCAGCGACACAACTGCCACCAATCCCGGCACCACGACAACCCCGTCCACCCCGACGGTGGATGCCTCGGCCCTGAGCATCAAGACGAACGTCGGCACGACGCTGCCCAAGGACGCGAACGGCAACTTTGACTGCACGATCAAGCCGAGCGAGACCATCCGCCTGAGCGTTTCCGGCACGGACGCGGCCGCGACCTGGGCGGTGGCGGACGCGAGCGTCCTGTCCATCTCGGCGGACGGCTTGATCACGCCTGCCAAGGTGGGTACCACGACTGTGACGGCCACCGTTGGCGGCGCGGTGCTGACCATCACGGTGCGCATCAAGTAAAGAGAAAAAAGAACGGCCGGGGGCCGTTCTTTTTTTACGCAAAAAGGGGCGGCTTTCCTTGCAAGCACTGCCCGCCTGTGCTACAATTACCTTGAAAAAGTATTTGCAGGAGCTATCGACCATATGACGACCCGTGAATTTCAGCAGAAAAAGCCGCTTTCCATTCTCTTCACCTACTTCAAGCCGCACCGCGGCCTGTTTATCCTGGACCTTGTCTGCGCGACGGTCGTTGCGCTCATCGATCTCGCCTTCCCGCTCGTGACGCGCAAGTCGATGTACGACCTTTTGCCGAATCAGCAGTACCGCACGTTTTTTATCGTGATGGGCGTGATGATGGCGGCGTTCATTGTGCGCGCGCTTTTATACTATGTCATTTCCTACTGGGGACACACATTCGGCATTCTGGTGGAGGCGGACATCCGCCGCGACCTTTTCACGCACGTGCAGGAGCTGGACGTCAGCTTCTTTGACCACAACCGCACGGGCCAGCTCATGAGCAGGCTGACGAGCGATCTCTTCGAGATCACGGAGCTCGCCCACCACGGCCCCGAGGACCTGCTCATTTCGACGCTGACGATCGTCGGCGCGCTCGCCATCCTGTTTTCCATCGAGTGGCGGCTCGCGCTGGTCGTGGCGTGCATCCTGCCGGTGTTCATCGCGGTCATCATGTCGCGCCGCAGCAAGATGACGGCAGCCTCGCGCGGCGAGAAGCAGAAGACTGCCGCCATCAATGTCGGCATCGAGTCGTCGCTCTCCGGCATCCGCACGGCGCGCGCCTTTGCCAACGAGGAAGAGGAGATCGACAAATTCAACGCGGCGAACGAGGAATTCAAGGTCTCCAAGCGCAAATTCCACCACGAGATGGGTGTGTTCAACGCGACGATGGAGTTTTTTATGACGCTGCTCTCCGCCGCCGTCATCACGGTGGGCGGCTATCTCATCATGCGCGGCGAGATGAACTACATCGACCTCATCACGTTTTCCCTTTACATCGCAACGTTCATCAACCCCGTGCGAAAGCTCGCGAATTTTTCTGAGATTTTTGCTCGTGGCTTTGCAGGTCTTGAGCGCTTCACGGCGCTCATGCGCGTCGAGCCCGCGCTCAAGGACGCACCGGACGCGAAGGAGCTCGAACACTGCCGCGGCGAGATCGACGTCGACCATGTGAGCTTTTCTTACGAGGGCGAGGAGAATGAAGGCGTGCTCCACGACGTGAGCGTGCATATAAGGCCTGGCGAGATGCTCGCCATCGTCGGCCCCTCCGGCGGAGGCAAGTCGACGCTCTGCCAGCTCATCCCGCGCTTTTACGAGGTGAGCGAGGGCGCGATCCGCATCGACGGGGAAGATGTGCGTTCTCTTACGCAGTCGTCCCTTCACCGCGCCATCGGCATCGTGCAGCAGGATGTGTTCCTCTTTGCCGACACGGTGCGCGAGAATATCCGCTATGGCCGCCCCGACGCGACGGACGAGGAGATCGTCGAAGCGGCGAAGCGCGCGGAGATTTACGATGATATCATGGCCATGCCGCACGGCTTCGACACCTATGTCGGCGAGCGCGGCACGATGCTCTCCGGCGGACAGAAGCAGCGCGTGTCCATCGCGCGCATCTTCCTCAAAAACCCGCCCATCCTCATTCTGGACGAGGCGACGAGCGCGCTCGACAGCGTGACGGAGGTCAAAATTCAACACGCTTTCGACGAGCTCGCGCGTGGGCGCACGACGCTTGTGATCGCGCACCGCCTCTCGACCATCCGCTCGGCGGACCGCATCCTCGTCGTCGAGAATGGCCGCATCGCCGAGCAGGGCAGCCACGAGGCGCTGCTCGCGCAAAACGGCGAGTATGCGTCCCTCTGGCGCACGCAGAATGGGAAAGCATGATGGACAGACGGCAGCTTTTGGATCGCGCCGCGCGCAATGGCGATGAGCGCGTGCTGCTGGCGCACATTCTGGACAAGTGTGAGCAGAGCAGAAACCGCAATATCCCGTCGGCGACGGACTTTTTGAGCCCCGCTGAGCAGCGCAGCGCGCAGGACCTACTGCACGCCGCCGCCATTCATGACGGCTGCGCCTTCTGCGGTGGATTTGAGCGCGCGGAGCGGAGAATGCTCCTCTTTCTGCCCGACTGGCAGGAGGAGGCCGACGAGAGCGAGTACATGACGGCGCTCCGCTGCACGTATCGCAAGGAAGATACGCTGACGCACCGCGACTTTCTCGGCTCGCTCATGGCGCAGGGCGTCACGCGCGAAAAGCTCGGCGACATTTTGGTGTCGGAGGGCTCGTGCGATTTGATCGTCTCGCGCGATATCGCGCCGTATCTGCTGCAAAACATGACGAGCGCGGGGCGCGTGAAGCTCTCGGTCAGCGAGATCGAGCTTTCAGACTTGAGCGCCCCCGCGCTCAAGGTCAAGGAGATTCGCGACACGGTCTCGACACTGCGGCTCGACGCCGTGGCGGCGAGCGGCTTTTCGATGAGCCGCGGCAAGGCGCAGGAGCTCATTTCCTCGGGCCGCGTGCAGCTCAACTACCGCGAAACGCTCAAGAGCGACGCCCCCGTCGCGCAGGGGGATGTGATCTCCGCCCGCGGCCTCGGCAAGTTTGAGGTCGCCGAGGTCGGCGGCCTGAGTAAAAAAGGAAGAACGGCGCTGCTTCTGCGCCGATACCTGTAAGGAGAATCAAACAATGACGATGGATGAAAAGATCGCGCGCATCAACGCGCTGGCGCACAAGGCCAAAGCCGAAGGCCTGACCGACGAGGAGAAGGAGGAGCAGGCGCAGCTGCGCCGCGACTACATCGACTCGGTGAAGGCGAACCTAAAATCCCAGCTCAATACGCTCTATGTGCTGGACGAAAAGACAGGTAAAAAGACGAAGATCGTCGACTTTGAGCGCGAGCGCGCCGCGAGAGCGGGAAAGAAAAAGGAGAACAGGTAAATGAGCAAGGATTTTGAATACGATCCCGAGACCGGTTCGTTCCGCTTTGACGAGAGCGACGGAAAAACGAAGAAAAAGAACGATGTCGACGTCGGCGGCTGGATTTTGATCGCGGCGCTGTTTGCCTTCGGCCTGTGGCCCATCGGCCTCATCGCGCTCATCTCCAAGCTCTCGGACAAGCCGAAGAAGGTGAATTCCTCGCGCGGCGGCATGCGCATGTCCACAAGCCCGAATGCAAACGTTTCCTCGCGCAGTACGAACAAGGTAGAAAAGACCGTCGTAAAGACGGCGAAGAAGATGAACCGCGCGCCGAAGGCTTCGGACAAGACCGCGCGCACGCTGATGATCATCGGCGGCATTATCGCCTTGGCTGCCGGCAGCGGGCTGATCTCGAACATTGGCGAGATCATCGGCTACGGCTGGTATTCCTACATGGCCGAGTACATGCTGTCCAAGTGCGGCTTCCTCGCCGGCGGTATCGCGATGTTTGCTGCCGGTCAGCGCATGAAGCGCCGCAGTGCACGCATCGCGCGCTATCTCGCCGTGATGGGCGAGCGCGGCTACATCAGCGTGGAGGAGCTCTGCACCGTGACGGGCAAGAGCCGCAAAAAGATCGAGAGTGACCTTGACTACATGGTCGAAAAGGGTCTGCTCGGCACGGGCGCGTACTTAGACAGCGGCCGCGGCATCTTCTTCCGCAGCGCCGACGCCTTTGCCGACTACGCGAATGCGGCCGCGAAAAAGGAAAACGTCACGCCCAAGGAGGCGAACGAGGGCTACGCGGGCGCGCTGCGCGCCATCCGCAGCGCCAACGACCGCATCGCCGACCCCGTGCTGAGCGAGAAGATCGACCATCTCGAGACCGTTGCGGGCAAAATTTTCCGCGAGGTCGAGGAGCATCCCGAAAAGCAGCAGCAGGCCGCGACGTTCCTCAATTACTACCTGCCCACGACGCTCAAGCTGCTTGACAGCTACGCCAAGTTTGAAGAGGCGGGCATCGAGGGCGAGAATCTCTCCCGCGCGCAGGAGCGCATCGAAGAGACGATGGATGCCCTCATCAAGGGCTTTGACAAGCAGCTCGACGATTTGTACCGCAACGAGGCGATGGACATCGACAGCGATATCCGCGTGATGGAAAATATGCTCCGCCGCGACACAGCGAGCGTGGAGGACGATTTCGGCCTCGGCGGCGCGGCAGTGCAGCGCGCACCGGATGAGGAATAAGGTGCTGCGCCGCTCTCATACGCTCTATGAGGAGAAAGGACAAGAGGCATGAAACAAACCGGCAGACGATTTGACGCCGCAGCCTTTTACGGCGGCACGAACAGCGAGGCCTACCGCTATCTCGGCGCGCACCGCACGCGGCGGTCGGGGAAAGACGGCTACGTCTTCCGCACCTGGGCGCCGAACGCCGCGCATGTGTCCGTTGTGGGCGATTTCTGCGGCTGGAACGGCTACGCCCACCCGATGGAAAAGAACGCGGACGGCTTCTGGGAGTGCTTTGTGCCGTCCCTCAAGCGCTACGATACCTACAAGTTCGCCGTGACGGCACAATCGGGCGAAACGGTCCTCAAGGCCGACCCCTACGCCTTCCACGCCGAGACCCGCCCCGGTACGGCCAGCAAGCTCTATGACCTCGGCGGCTACCGCTGGGGGGATGACGAATGGCGCGCGAGCCGCGCAAAGGCACCCCTCGACCGCTCGCCGCTCAACATTTACGAGGTCCATCTCGGCTCATGGCGGCGGCACGAAAACGGCGATTTTTACGACTACCGCACGCTCGCACGCGAGCTGGCGGATCACGTTCTGGACCTTGGCTACAACTGCGTCGAGCTCATGCCCGTCACCGAGTATCCGCTTGACGATTCCTGGGGCTATCAGTGCACCGGCTATTTTGCCGCAACGTCGCGCTACGGCACGCCCAGGGACTTTATGTACTTTGTCGACCATCTGCACCAAAAGGGCATTTCCGTCATTTTAGACTGGGTGCCGTCGCACTTCTGCAAGGACGCGCACGGTCTCATCGACTTTGACGGCACGCCCTCCTACGAATACGCCGACCCCAATAAGCGCGAGCACGAGGGCTGGGGAACGCGTGTGTTCGACTATGGCCGCGGCGAGGTGAAGAGCTTTCTCCTTTCCTCTGCTGCGTTCTGGCTGCGGGAATTCCATGTGGACGGCCTGCGTGTGGACGCGGTCGCGTCGATGCTGTACCTCGACTATGGCCGCGAAAATGGCCGTTGGACGCCAAACATCAACGGCGGGCACGAGAATTTAGAGGCCATCGACTTCCTGCGCGCGCTCAACGAGATGGCGTTTTCCATCGACCCCAACGCATTGATGGTCGCGGAGGAGTCGACCGCGTGGCCGCTCGTCACACGGCCCGCCAAGGATGGCGGCCTCGGCTTCAACCTCAAGTGGAACATGGGCTGGATGAACGACATGTGCCACTATTTGAAGCTTGACCCCTGGTTCCGCCAGTTCCACCACAAGGACATCACGTTTTCGCTGATGTACGCCTTTTCGGAGAATTTCGTCCTGCCGATCTCGCACGACGAGGTCGTGCACATGAAGGGCTCGCTTCGCGGCAAGATGCCGGGCGACGACTGGCAGCAGCTGGCGGGCGTGCGCGCGTTTACGGCGTATCTGCTCGCCCATCCGGGGAAGAAGCTCACGTTCATGGGCGCGGAGCTGGGCCAGTGGCACGAGTGGAATTTTGCCTCTCAGCTCGACTGGTATTTGCTCGAAAATAAAGAAAATCAGCAGACTCAGCGGTTTTTCAAGGACATCAACCGCTTTTACCTGTCGCAGAGCCCGCTTTGGGACATTGACTTTTCGTGGGAGGGCTTTGAGTGGCTCGTCGCCGACGACAACCACAACAACGTCATCGTCTTCGTCCGGCGCGACCGGAAAGGGCGCGAGCTCATCGCGGCGGTCAACTTCTCGCCCGTCGGACGCGCGGACTATCGCTTCGGCGTCCCGCCGAAAAAGACGTACCGCGAGGTGTTTACCACAGACCTTCCCGCATACGGCGGCACGGGCGACTGGCGCAACGAAGGAGAGCTTTTGACCGAGTCCATCCCCTCGCACGGCAAGCCCTGCTCGCTGTGCGTGACCATCCCGCCGCTCGGCGCGGTGTTCTTCGCGGGCGAGGGCGAATGGCAGGAAAAGGAGAAAACCAACGAGCCGCCCGAGGTGTGACCGGACGGCAACGAAACAAGGAGGAGAGAACAAGCGTGAAGAAAGAATGTATCGCCATGCTGCTTGCCGGCGGCCAGGGCAGCCGTCTCTACGTGCTCACGGAGAATATGGCGAAGCCCGCCGTGCCGTTTGGCGGCAAGTTCCGCATCATTGACTTTCCGCTCTCAAACTGCGCCAACGCTGGCATCGACACCGTCGGCGTTCTGACGCAGTACCGCCCGCTGGAGCTCAACCGCTACATCGGCTCGGGCCAGCCGTGGGATCTCGACCGCGCGGACGGCGGCGTGCACATCCTGCCGCCGTATCAGAGCGCGGGCGGTGCGTCGTGGTATAAGGGCACGGCCAACGCCATCTTCCAGAACATCGGCTTTGTCGACATGTACGACCCCGAGTATGTGCTCATCCTCTCGGGCGACCACATCTACAAGATGAATTACGCCAAGATGCTCGCCCACCACAAAAAAGCGGGCGCGGACTGTACCATCTCCGTTATGGAGGTGCCCTGGGAGGATGCGCCACGCTTTGGCATCATGAACGTGGACGAAAACGACACGATCACGGAATTCGAGGAAAAGCCCGCGCATCCCAAGAGCAACCTCGCGTCGATGGGCATTTACGTCTTCACGTGGAAAAAGCTGCGTGAGTACCTCATCGAGGACGAGAGCGACGAGGCGAGCAGCAACGACTTCGGCAAAAACATCATCCCCAAGATGCTCAAAAATGGGGAAAAGATGGCGGCGTACCGCTTCTCCGGCTACTGGAAGGACGTCGGCACGCTCGACTCCCTGTGGGACGCGAACATGGATATGCTCGCGACCGGCAGCGGACTCGATCTTCTCGAAAAGGACTGGCCGATCTATGGCCGCTCCGTCTCCGCGCCGCCGGCGTACTTAGGCGTCAACGCGCGCGTGGAGCACAGCGTCGTCGCGCGCGGCTGCACGGTCGAGGGCGAGGCGGAGAACTCCGTCCTCTCTGAGCGCTGCACGGTGGAGGAGGGCGCAAGCGTCCAGTACTCCATCCTGATGCCCGGCGCGGTCGTCAAAAAGGACGCGCGCGTCTCCTACGCCATCATCGGCGAGAACGGCGTCGTCGGCGAGCACGCCTTTGTCGGCGCGCCGCCCGAGGCGGTGCCGCCGGAGCAGTGGGGCATCACGGTGCTCGGCCCCGGCGCGGCGGTCGCGGATGACTATGTGCTGCCTGCCAACCGCATGCGCAGCGTGGACGGAAAGGAGACGGTACGATGAACGGACTGCACGGCATCATCTTTGCCTATGAAAAGGCTCCCGGCCTTCGCGAGCTGACCGAAGCGCGCATGCCCGGCTCTGTGCCGTTCGGCGGGCGCTACCGCGTGGTCGACTTCATGCTCTCCAACATGGCGGGCGCAGGCATCACAGACGTCGGCGTTGTGCTGCACGGCAACTATCAAAGCCTGCTCGACCACATCGGCAGCGGCAAGACGTGGGACATGGCGCGCAAGAACGGCGGTCTCAAGCTGCTGCCGCCCTTTGCCGACGCGCGCAAGTTCGGCGTGGAGGAATTCCGCGGCAAGATGGAGGCGCTCTCGGGCGTGCGGTCGTACCTGCACGAGATCCGGCAGAAGTATGTCGTCCTGTCCGACAGCGACCTTATCATCAATCTGCCGCTGCAGAAGGTGCTGGACGCGCACATCGAAAGCGGCGCGGACATCACCTGCGTCTGCACCGAGAGCGGCCAGTTTGTGGAAAACGCCACGTATTTCACCGTCAACGAAGCGGGCCGCATCACCGAGACGCGCTGCGCGCCGCACAAGGCGAGCGGCTGCCGCAGCCTGGAGATCTACCTTCTGAGCCGCGACCTTCTTATTTCCCTTGTGGACGAGTGCGCCGCGCAGGACAAATACAGCTTTCGCAGCGATGTGCTCTGCGCCATGGGCGGCAAGCTCGACCTGCGCGCTTTCCTGTGGGACGGATTTGCCGCGCAGCTGCGCACGGTGCAGGAATACTATGAGCGCAGCATGCAGCTCTTAGACCCCGCCATCCGTTCCGAGCTCCTGTGTGCCGAGCGGCCCATCCTCGCTAAAGAGGATGACGAGGCGGCGTCGTACATCGCGCCAGACTCGCGCTGTGTCAATTCGCTGATCGCCGACGGCTGCCAGATCGAGGGCAGCGTAGAGGGGAGCATCCTCTTCCCGGGCGTCAAGGTCGGCAAGGGGAGTCAAGTCAAAAACTGCATCCTCTTTAAGAATACCGTGGTGGAGGACGGCGTGACGCTCGGCTGCGTCATCGCCGACAAGGACGTCCACATCCGCCGCGGCGGCACGCTGATCGGGCACGAGAGCTACCCGCTTGCCGTGAGCAAGGGCAGCATTGTATAAACGCAGCAAACAGAAGAAAGGAGCTTGCAGATGAACATTTTGTATGTGACGAGCGAGGCGGTCCCCTTTTGCAAGACGGGCGGCCTTGCCGACGTGGCCGGCAGCCTTCCGCAGGCGCTCGCGGCAAACGGAGACCGCGTGAGCGTCATCCTGCCGCTTTACGAGCGCGTGAAGGACAAGTGGGGCGAGCAGCTCCACTTTGAAAAGTGGACGTTCGTGCGCCTTGCGTGGCGCAGCGTCTACTGCGGGCTCTTTTCGCTCGAGCGCGACGGCGTCACGTGGTACTTTGTCGACAATGAGACGTATTTCCGCCGCAGCGAGCTCTACGGCTACTATGACGACGGCGAGCGCTTTGGCTTTTTCTCCCGCGCGGTGACGGAACTGCTCAAGTCCCTGCCGCAAAAGCCCGACGTTGTCCACTGTAACGACTGGCAGAGCGCGCTTGTGCCCATCTACATCAGGGATGAAGCCGTGCGCGACGACTTTTATAAGGGAATCCGAACCGTCATTACGGTGCATAATATCGAATATCAGGGCCGCTACGGCAGCCGCACGGTCGAAGACCTGTTCGGCCTGGACCATGGCTGGTTCGACGGCGGCACGATCGAATTCGGCGGCGATGTGAACCTTTTAAAGGGCGCGATCGTCACGGCGGACGCCGTGACCGCCGTGAGCCCGACCTACGCGCAGGAGCTCAAGTACGCGTACTTTGCCCACGGGCTGGAAAATGTGATGAGCATGAACGCGCGCAAACTCCACGGCGTGCTCAACGGCATCGACATGCAGCGCTATGACCCGTCGCGCGACAAGAGCCTCGCAGCGGCGTATTCGCCCGATGACCTTGCCGGAAAGAAGAAGGACAAGGCAGCGCTCCAGCGCGTGCTGGGGCTGCAGGAACGGCCCGACACGCCGATCCTTGCGATGGTCACGCGCCTTGTCTCCCACAAGGGGCTCGACCTTGTGTGCGAAACGCTCGACGCATTTATGGGCAAGGACGTACAGTTCGTCGTGCTCGGCAAGGGCGACGCGAAGTACGAGACGTTTTTTGAGTACGCCAAGCAGCGCTACGGCGGACGCATGGCCGTCTACCTCGGCTATTCCGAGCAGCTCGCCATGCAGATCTACGCGGGCGCAGACCTCTTCCTGATGCCGTCGAAGAGCGAGCCGTGCGGGCTCTCGCAGATGATCGCGATGCGCTACGGCGCGGTGCCCATCGTGCGCGAGACCGGCGGATTAAAGGACACTGTCCATGCGTATGAAGCCTGGAACGGACAGGGCAACGGCTTCACCTTTGCCAACTACAACGCTGGCGACATGTGCCACGTGATCTGCGAGGCCATTGACCTTTACCATGACAACAAGGGCGCCTACGCGATGCTCCAGCAGCGCGGCATGACCGCAGATTTCAGCTGGACGCGCTCGGCGCAGGAATACCGCAACATTTACGAATCTATCTGCCGATAAAGAAAAGGAAAACGATCTATGACCATTGACTCTGTGAAGAAAATGAAAGACGCGCTGTGCGAAAAGCTGAAGGTCAGCTTCGGCAGCACCGTGGAGGAGGCGAGCGACGCGCAGATGATGCGCGCGAGCGCCCTTGTCCTGCGCGACGTGATGGCCGAGCGCAGCGTGGACACCATGCGCGAGACCCGCGAGGAACACCGCCGTCAGGTGCACTACCTGTCGATGGAATTTCTGATGGGCCGCAGCCTGATGAAAAACGCGTTCAATTTAGGCGTCGGCGAAATTCTGACCGAAGCGCTCGACGAGCTGGGCTTCCGCGCAGCGGACATCTTTGAAAGCGAGCCCGACGCGGGTCTCGGCAACGGCGGCCTCGGCCGCTTGGCCGCGTGCTATCTCGACTCGATGACGACGCTCGACATCCCCGCCGCGGGCTATTCCATCTGCTATGAGCTCGGCATTTTCCGCCAGCGCATCGTCGACGGCCAGCAGGTCGAGCTGCCGGACAACTGGAAGGACCTCGGCGGCGCGTGGCTGCTGCCCAAGCCGCAGGAGACCGAGACCGTCTGCTTCGGCGGCACGGTCCGCCAGTTCTGGGACGACGGGCGGCTGCATGTTGTGCCCGAGGGCGCGACCGAGGTGCTGGCTATCCCCTGCGATATGGAGATCGCGGGCTACGGCACGGATCATGTGAACACGCTGCGCCTTTGGGATGCAAAGTCCCCCGTGCCGCTCGACATGTCGCTCTTTTCGCAGGGCGAATACCTGCGCGCGCAGGAGCAGCACGCGATGGCCGAGACCATCGCGAAGGTGCTCTATCCCGAGGACAACCATCCCGAGGGGAAGAGCCTGCGCTTAAAGCAGCAGTATTTCTTCGTCTCCGCGACCGTGCAGTCCATTGTGCGCAAGCACATCGAGGTCTACGGTACGGCGGCGAACTTCCACGAAAAGAATGTCATCCAGATCAACGACACGCACCCCGCGCTCGTCATCCCCGAGCTCATGCGCGTCCTGATGGATGATGCGGGCCTCGACTGGGACACGGCGTGGAACATCACGACGCACTCCGTCGCTTACACGAACCACACGGTGCTTTCCGAGGCGCTGGAGCGCTGGCCGCAGGAGTTGATGCAGTCGCTTCTGCCGCGCGTGTGGACGATCATCACCGAGATCGCGCGCCGCTATCAGGAAAAAATCGAAAACTACTACCACGACGAGGCCAAAACGCGTGAATTGACCATCATCTGGGACGGTCAGGTCCGCATGGCAAACCTGTGCATCGCGGGCGGCATGGCCGTGAACGGCGTGAGCGCTCTGCACTCGGACATCCTGCGAAACGACGTTTTCAAATACCAGTGCGCGATGGAGCCGGAGAAGTTCAAGAATGTCACCAACGGCATCGACCACCGCCGCTGGCTCGCGCAGATCAACCCGCGGCTCGACGAGCTCGTGCGCGCGCTCGCGGGCGGGGATGAATACCTCCTGCACCCCGAAGCGCTTAAAAAGCTCGAGGCCTATGCAGACGACGCCGCGGTGCTGAACCGCCTCGGCGAGATCAAGCGCGCGAATAAGCTCGATTTTGCCGCCTACGTCAAAAAGACGCAGGGCATCGTGCTCAACACCGACGCGATCTTCGACGTGCAGGTCAAGCGCCTGCACGAGTATAAGCGTCAGCTTTTGAACGCGATGCATATCATCTACCTCTATCAACAGCTGCAAAACGACCCGAACCACGCCATGCAGCCGCGCGTGTTCCTGTTCGGCGCGAAGGCTGCGCCGGGCTACGCGGTCGCCAAGCGCATCATCCGCCTCATCAACTCCCTTGCCGCCGAGGTCAACGCCGACCCCATCTGCCGCGACAGGCTGCAGGTGGTGTTCCTTGAGAACTACCGCGTGTCGCTCGCCGAGCATCTGATGCCCGCGAGCGAGGTGAGCCAGCAGATCTCCACCGCCGGCAAGGAGGCCAGC
>ENA-OUQI01000603-OUQI01000603.1-human-gut-metagenome-genome-assembly--contig:-NODE-603-length-26775-cov-5.036228_pt1 | contig 26775 bp, 18 predicted proteins | sample MGYA00237953_ERZ548840 | MGnify/ENA primary metagenome ERZ548840 (study PRJEB26490, sample SAMN05194690) | human gut metagenome | biome: terrestrial biome; feature: human-associated habitat; material... | reverse complement strand
AGCAGGAGGCGATACCGAGCGGTACGCCTCCTGCTTTTTATGCTGACGCCAGCCTTGCGCCTATTTTTCCACCCGAATAAGATTGCTCTCATACGGCCGCTTGCCGGAGAGCACTTCGTCGTAAAAATTCTGCTTCCAGTCGATATAGGCGACGCTGTCCTGCAATTCCCGAATGCCTGCGCGCAGTGCCTCCTGCTTCTGCGCCAGCAGGATCTTTCGCTGCGGGATGGTGCGCTCGCCTTGCAGGCAGAGGGCGAGGTAGTCCTTCATCTCCTGAATGCTCATGCCGCATTTTTTCAGGCGCGTCAGGCTGCTGATCCACGCGACGTCCCGCTCGTCAAACACGCGGCGGTTGTTTTTGTCGCGCTTGACGTTGGGGACAAGCCCCCGTTGCAGTAAAATTTTAAGGCCTGATAGGTCATGCCCGTTTCCTTGCAGACCTGCATCATGGTGTAGCGCATGGTAATCCCTCTCTGCTGCGTAAAAATTGTGTTTTTTCCTCAAAAACCTCTTGACCGGTTGTTACAACCGGTATTTATAATCGGCAGTATCAACCGGCAGTAACAATCGGAATAGTAGCACACTGCGGCGAATACCGCAAGAAAAGCGGTCAGAGAGGATGCGTTATGATGAATAACTTTATTTTTGAAAACAAGACCAAGGTATCTTTCGGCAAAGGCGGCGTGAAGGAGTACCTCGGCGGCCTGCTCGCAAACTTTGGCGAAACCGTCATGCTGGCCTATGGCGGCGGCTCGATCAAGCGCAACGGCGTGTACGATGAGATCATGGGTATCCTGAACGCGCAGGGTAAGTGCGTTGTTGAGTTCTCCGGCATCATGTCCAACCCCACTTATGCCAAGGTGCAGGATGGCGCAAAGCTGGCGTGGGCGTCCGCCATGGCAGAGAACGGCGTGCTGAAGATCGGCAAGGTCACAGACTTCCAGTGCCATATGCTGGAGCATCAGCTGCGCGCTTACACCGACTGCAACCACGGCGCGGGGCTGGCGGTCATCCACCCTGTCCTGTACCGCCACATCTACAAATCCGGCACGGCGCGGTTCACCCGCTGGGCGCAGAACGTTTGGGACATCGCGCCCAAGGACAGCGACGAGGAGACTGCTGCCGCCGGTATCGACGCGCTGGCCTCGTTTATTAAGGAAATCGGTCTGCCGACCAGCTTTGCAGAGCTTGGCATCCCCGCCGACACCGACTTCCGCGCCGTGGCGGATTCTACCAACATCACCGCTGGCTGCTGCAAGAAGCTGACCCGTGATGAAATTTGCGAAATTTTGCAGGAATGCCTGTGAGTATCCGCGCTTTTCGCAGCAAAACAAAGCATTCTTTGCGCTGTGCTCCACTTTTGGCCTTTCTGCCTCTTGCATTTGGCCCAAAGCGTGATATCATAGGCTAGACAAATTGCGGAAAGGGGCGGTAGAGTTGAAAGCTGCAGCGCAGAAAAAATCATTGGATATGCTCCACGGGACGCTCTGGGATAAGATCCCGCGCTTTGCTGTTCCGGTGGCGGCCACGGCGATTTTGAGCCAGCTGTTCAACGCCGCGGACATCGCCGTCATCGGCAACTTTACCGGCGAACTCCGCACTGTGGCGGTCGCGGCCGTCGGCACAAACAGCTCGATCATCAGCCTGATCGTCAACCTGTTCATCGGCATCGCGCTGGGCGCGAACGTGACGATCGCGCACGCCATCGGCGAAAAGAACGACACGATGGTGCACCACGCGGTGCACACCTCCATCGTTGTGGCGGTGCTGGGCGGTTTGATCGCGGCGGTCATCGCTGAGCTGTTCGCCGTTCCGCTGCTGAATCAGCTGAATGTGCCGGACGATGTGTTCCCGCTGGCGCTGCTATACCTGCGCATCTATCTTGCGGGCCTGCCGGTGATCCTGCTCTACAACTTTGAGGCGGCGGTCTTCCGCAGCGTGGGTGAGACGAAAATTCCGCTGATCGCGCTGACGGCCTCCGGCGTTCTGAACGTGATCCTGAACCTCTTCTTCGTGGCTGTGCTCCACATGAGCGTGGACGGCGTCGCGATCGCAACGGTGCTGTCGAACGCGGTCAGCGCGGCGATCTTGTGGGTCTTCCTGCTCAAAACGGACAAGGTCATCCGCCTTGAGCCGAAAAAGCTGCGCATCGACGGGCTGTGCCTCAAGCAAATTCTGCGCATCGGCGTTCCCGCAGGTGTGCAGAGCGCGATGTTCTCCATCGCGAATATCGTCATTCAGGGCGCGATCAACAGCCTCGGCACAGTCGTCATGGCGGCGTCGAGCGCGGCCTACAACATCGAGATCATCACCTACGATATCCTCAACTCGTTCTCGCAGGCGTGCACGACCTTTGTCGGGCAGAACTTCGGCGCGGGCGAGATCAAGCGCTGCAAGAAAACGCTGCTGCTGTGTCTTCTCGAGGGCATCATCAGCCTCGGCGTCGCCATCGCTCTGATCCTCTTTTTCGGAAAGTCGCTGCTCACCATCTTCAACGGCGACCCGCAGGTGGTAGAGACGGGCTATATTCGCCTCATGCTGATCATGCCGTCGCACCTGTTCAGCCTTTGCTACGAGGTGCTTTCCGGCTACCTGCGCGGCTTTGAAATTTCACTGCCGCCTGCCGTTTTGACGATGCTGGGCGTCTGCGGCGTCCGCCTGAGCTGGCTGCGCTGGGTCTTCCCGCAGTACAAGACATTTATGAACATCATGCTGGTCTTCCCCATCAGCCTTGCAACCACGGCGCTTCTAATGCTGGCAGCGGTGCTGTACTTCCGCCCCTCGCGCCGCTATGCGCATCTGCAAAAGAGTGATGGCGCGGCTTCGGCAAAAATCGAAGGATAAGACCATTCCCAAAATCGACAAAGCAGGGCGCTTTCCTTTTAGGCAAGCGCCCTGCTTTACTTTTTTGATGGGGCAGCCGCTTCTAAATCGCGGATGGGAAATTTTCACATCAGCTCGCGCGTGAAATCAAGCACGCACTCGCGCAGACGCAGAATTTCCTCTGGCGTGTTCTTGCTCAGGTGCATACCGATACCGAGCTCCCGTCCCGTTTTCGGGCTGACCGGCAGCGTCTTTACGCCGTGCGTCCGCCCGCGCATCATGATCTCCGTCATCATTGTGATGCCAAGGCCCTTGCTGACCATGCGGATGACCGTTTCATCGTCCACATGGCAGGGGCGGATATTCGGCTTCACCTTTTTGGGACTCAGCGCAGCGTTCACGTCGATGTCGAAGCGCCCGTAGGGCATCAGGAATTCTTTTCCGTCGAATTCCTCGATGGGAAAGGTCTCTTCGCTGCCGGTGGGATAGTCCTCCGGCAGGATGGCGTACATCGCGTCGTAGTAGAGCGGTGTCCAGTCGCAGTTGATGTGGCTCTGCCGCGCGGCAAAGATGACGTCCGTGCGCCCCTCCTCGAGCAGCTCAAAGGGTTCGAGCTCGTGGTCCACCATGCGAAGATCCACGTCGGTCTCCGGACACACGCGGCGGAAGCGGTACAGAATTTCCGGCATCCAGTGCATGGCAAGGCTCGCATAAGCGGCGATTCGGATCGTCGCCGTCCGCTTTTGCGTGATGGTCTCGATCTGGTTTTCGAGCTTCGCCGTCGCGCTGAGGTATTCGCGGATCGCGGGCAGCAGCGCCTCCCCGTCCTCTGTCAGCGAAATACCGCTGTGGTCGCGCTGGATGAGCTTCATGCCGATCTCGCGCTCCAGACCGTTGATGAGGTGCGTCAGCCCCGACTGTGTGTAGCCCACGACCTCAGACGCTTTGGAAAAGCTGCCGAGGTTGACGGCGGTCATCAGAATTTCAAATTTTTTGCTGTCCATATCCCCACTCCTATAAAGGGTATTTTGATTTGTAATATACCTATTATAACCGAGCGTTTCTCTTTTTCAAGTGCAGGGTGTAATATTTTCAACACAAAGGAGTTGATTATCCCATGACTACTAAAAAATTGACCTTCCGGCAGAAGATTCTCGTCGCCGGAACGCTGTTTGGAATGTTCTTCGGCGCTGGCAATCTGATCTTCCCCGTACATCTCGGCCAGATGGCCGGCCGCAACGCGGTCGTCGCCATGATCGGCTTTATCATCACGGCGGTTGGTATCCCCATCTTCGGCGTCGCCGCCATCGGCATCACGCATTCCGACGGCCTGCAGACGCTCTCGAGCAAGGTCGGCAAGGGCTACGGCATTTTCTTTACCTGCCTTCTGTACCTGACCATCGGCCCGCTCTTCGCCATCCCGAGATGCGCAACCGTTTCGTTTACCACCGGCATCACGCCCCTGCTGGGCGCGGATTCGCCGGAGTGGCTGTATCTGCTTGTCTTTTCGGCGGCGTTCTTCGCCTTCGTGCTGTTCTTCTCGCTGCGCCCCGGTAAGATCACCCTCTGGATCGGCAAGATCATCAATCCGCTCTTCCTGTTCTTCTTCGCAGTGCTGATCATCGCGGCGCTGCTCTCCCCCGGCGCAGCGATCTCCTCAGTCGAGCCGACGGAGGCCTATCAGAACGGTTCCTTCTTTCCCGCGCTCATTGAGGGCTACGGCACGATGGACGCCATCGCCGGTCTCGCCTTCGGCATCGTGGTCATCGACGTCATTCGCCGCATGGGTGTCAACAACGACGACATCATCGCCGAGGACGTGCTCTCCTCCGGCCTTCTTGCCGGTGCGCTGATGGCGCTGATCTACGTGCTGTCCATTCTGGTCGGCGCGCAGTCGAGAGGCATTTTCGAGCTGTCCGAAAATGGCGGCATCGCCCTCACGCAGATCGCGGGTCATTACCTCGGCGGCGTGGGCCAGTTTATCCTCGCCTTCACCATCACCTTTGCCTGCCTCAAGACCTCCATCGGCCTTGTCACGGCCTGCTCGGAGACGTTTGTCAAGATGACGAACGGCAAAATTTCCTACCGCACCTGGGCGATCCTCTTCACGGTGTTTTCGTTTGCCGTTTCCAACATTGGACTGAGCGCCATCATCGAGTATTCCGTCCCGATGCTCATGCTCATCTATCCCCCGGCCATTGCGCTTATCCTGCTGGCCTTTATCGGCAAGTTCTTCGCTCATGACCGTGCCGTGTATGTCGCAACGATGATCGGTACATGGGCAGCCGCTATTTTCGACTGCATGAAGACGCTGCCCGCGTCGGTGCAGACTTCGCTCCGCCTCGATGTGCCTATCGCCTTTGCGGAAAAATATCTGCCGTTGTTCGACAAGAACCTCGGCTGGCTGCTGCCTGCACTCGTCGGCTTTGTGATCGGCATGCTCATCCGCTCGAGCCGGAAGGGCGCGCTCGTCCCCCATGCCTGACGAACCAAATTAAAGTAAAAACGCACCGCACGGCAGAGTTATTTCTGCCGTGCGGTGTCATTTTTTCAGCGGCTCCGAAAACGGAGAATCAGCAAGCTGAACCGCAACCCGTCAAGAGGACAGTGAAAAAATATAAAGTTTTCCCGGCCAGCAGCTAAGCGCTGCTGGCTGCTTTTTTATGCGGCGAGACAAAGTGCGTGCTTTTCCATCGGCGTCAGGATACCCGATTGCGCTGGACACGTCTCGTGTTGTAATAGCAAATATACTGCTGGATCTTCTGGACAAGCTCGTGCTTGCTGGTAAACCGTCTGCCGTAATAGCGTTCCCGTTTCAGGATGCCCCAGAAGCCCTCCATCGGGCCGTTATCAATGCAATGCGCCACGCGGGACATACTCTGCGTCATGCCCGCCTGCACAAGCTTGTAGTGGAAGGTACGGTTGGTGTACTGAAACCCTCTGTCGCTATGAAACAGGGGCTGTGCGTCCGGATTGGCCTGCACCGCTTTGTCGAAGGTTTTGAAAACCAACGGATTATCGTTGCGTTCGCTGAGTACATAGGACACAATACGCCGGTCACAAAGATCTAAGATGGCGCTCAGATAGAGCTTGTGGATCTCGCTTCCCTCGTACCACTTGAATTCTGTCACATCGGTGAGCCACTTTTCGTTTGGCTTTGCGGCATAAAACTGCCAGTTCAAAAGGTTTTCGGCAAGATACTGCGGATTTTTCGCGTGCCTGGTGCAGCCACGGTTGTTATATTTCACGGTAGAGCGGATATCTCTGGTCCGGCAGATGCGGAGCACCCGTTTGTCATTGACATGGATACCGCAGTCATGGCGCAGATCGTCGTTGAGCCGCCGGTATCCCTTATCCGGGCTTTCCTCGTGGAGCTGTTCGAGCTTTTCAGCAAGCCGCTCATTCTCTGCGGCCCGTTGGCTCACTATACCCAAGTTTTCCTTTCAGCATTGTTTCTACCACCAGCTTCTTGAATTCTGGTGTGTATTTCTTGTTTGGCACTCTTTTTGGCATAACAAAACACCCCACGTGTTAGGTAGTATATCATACTGTCTAACATGTGGGGTGCTGTTCAGAAGCAGCGGCTCTTTTTCAAATCTTCAAATCTCTTACAGCGTGCGTACACGGTTATCAAATTTCGGCACGCGAATACGGATGGTCACGTTATCATCCACGACCTCGCTGATCTGCGCGTCGCAGGTGGCGCTCATCAGGCGATAAGCGTCCGGGAAGTTCAAATCAAACTTCTTCATCAGGAAGTTGACCGCATCCTCGGTGCCGACCTTGACGCTTTCCTCCAGCGTGCGGCGGGAGGCAAGAAAGTACAGGCTGTCTGCCGTCTCGATGACAGGGCGCTCAATGGGACGGTCGTGGTAGACCGTAACGCGCAGGCACATACGCCCCGCGATCTCGATGCCCGTGCCGGAAAGCTCGCCGTCGCCCATGCAGGCATGCATATCGCCCACAGCAAGCCCGGCGCCCTCGGCATTAACAGGAAAATACACGCGCGAACCGACGCGGACCAGCTTGGTGTCCATGTTGGCGCCGTGGTCCTCAGGCACCGCGCAGTGGATCTCGCCGCTTTTCGTGGCGACACCCATCACGCCGATCATCGGCGTCAGGGGCAGCTTGATATCATCGGAAAAATGTGCGAAGCCATCGTGCACGGGAATGATCTTGGTGTTCGGCTCCGTGATATGATCTCCCAGCACGCCGAGTCCGACCGATGTGACCATCACGCCCTGCGGCGCAAGGTCGATCGCCATAACTTCCACGCAAAGGGTATCGCCGGGGTGCGCACCGCTGATCGCGATCGGGCCTACGGCGCAGTCCATGATGCCGATGTCAATATCCGGGCGCTTGACGCTTTCGTCGGTGATCTGACCGCTATAGCAGTCGTCGCACTCGACCCAGAAGGTCTCTCCGTCCTCGACGGTATAGTTTGCGGGATTTGTCGGATTGAAGTGGAAGATCACTTTATCTTTCGGGATCACACGCATGACATCTGTCCTCCCTTTCCCTTACCAACCTGCCGGCAGGATGCCGATCATGGAGCAGATGAAGTAGATGGCCGCAAGGCTGAAGATCACGATGATCATGCCCTGCACTGCGGGATGCGCGTACCAACCGCACTTCCACTCCGGCTCGATATCGCCCTTCTTGCGGGCGTTGTTGAGCATCAGAACGGGAACGATCGACATAATCACGCCGCCGAAGGTACCGGCCCAGCCAATGGCGTCAACAAAGCTGACAAGACCGGCGTAGGCAAGGATGAACGGGGGAAGCACCGTGCAGGCGATGGCGATGAGACGGGTCTTGGTGTCCTTCTCATCCTTGAGCTTGAACATATCGACGATGTTCGTGAGCATGGAACCGCCGACCGCCCAATAAGAGGTCATCATGGCGCAGAGAGCAAAAATGTTGGCGGTATAGAGCGCCCAGGTACCGAGTGCCTGACCCCAGGCGAGCGTAGCGACCTGTGTGACCTCCTCCGCGCCGGTCAGAGAGAGAACGGCAAGGGGAACAACGGCCAGCAGCACGCCGGTGATGAACATACCGAGAATGATGGCAACCGGGAGCTTCTTGGGCGTGTGGCGCATACCGCGCGCCAGCTCAGGCACGGCATACTGCGCGATGTAGCAGAAAATAGCGCTGCTGAGAAGGGGAACGGCATAGGTCCAGTTTGCGTATACGGCGCGGGAGACATCCGCCTTGCCGGAGAGGAAGGATGCGATCACAATGATGCCGAGCAGCACGACCATGCCCGTGGACATGAATTTCTCCCAAAGGCCGGTGGCTTTGAGGCCGAACCAGACGACCAGCACACAGGGAACGGTGAACAGCAGGCTGCCCGCCCAGTTGGGGAGACCGAGCAGTGTGCAGAGGATGTTGCCGGAACCTGTCGTGTAGGCGACCATGCAGCCGATGGAGTTCGCGCAGACAGAGATGAAGATCAGGACCGAGCCGACCTTACCGACATATTTTTCCGCAAGGCCGGGCAGCTGCAGGGGCTTTTTTGTACGCAGTGCGGACTCCGCCACATAGAGCATGGAGAACGTGGTGAACAGACCGGCCACCGCCAGCCAGAGCACCAGGATCGGCCATCCCGCAAGGCGGGAAGAATATGCAAGGCCGAGTATACCGGAACCGACATTGGCACCCACGATGATCGCTACCGCCTCATAAAGCGTGAGCTTTGTTACCTTGAGCGCGCCTTCTTCGACGTGCAGGTTTTTTTCTTCCATTGAGCTTTCCTCCTAAAACGTTGGGAGATAGGTTTTGCAGCCTTGCTCCTCTTGTGATTCATTTTACCGGATCAAGGACAACAAAAAGACAACATAAATGCAGAGCATTTCGATCACCTCTGCATTTTCGCCGTTTTTGATAGTTTTTAGCGAATGATTTCAGTCATCTTGCCCTGCAGCGATGCCGTCGTGATCTCCGCCCAGCTATACTGCGTCATAAACTCTCCGACAAAAGCATTGATCGCCGAAGATTCGCCGTTGAGAAACTGATAATAATCACAGGAAAACTTTTCTGTATCCACGCTGAGTTGATTCCGCCCCTTGATGACCGCATCTTCGCAATCCACCTTTCGCAAGGTGCGCATCATATCAGACTTAAAGGTTTCGATCTGATTTTTCAGCGCGCTGCCGTATTCCCGGTCCTCATAGAGAATGGCCGCACATTCCCGGATGCTGCAGGCCGAACCGCGGCGAAATACCAGATACGCAAACAGCTCCTTGCTCTTTGCGCGGGCAAATTCGAGCGGTTTTCCCTCATAAAACACTTCAAAATTGCCGAAGCACTGGACACGCAGGGAAAGCTCCTTCCTCACAGGCACTGTGGTCAGGCCGATATTACGAAGTTCCTCCTCGATTGCCTCGGCCGTAACAGGCTTCATCAGGTAGCCGCGTGCATGGAGGGAATAGGATTCCAGCGCATACTGCGAATAAGCCGTAACAAAAATGATCTCGAGCGCCGGGATCGTCTTTTTCAATTCCAGTGCAAGGTCCAGTCCCGTCCAACCGCGCATCTGAATGTCCAGGAAGGCGATATCCGGAAGGATCTCCCCTGTTCTCACCGCCTCAAGCGCTTTCGTCGGATCGGTATAGGCGTGAACCGATGCTGCCGGCTCGGCAGCTTGCAGCGCCGCTGTCAGATCGCTCAGCGCCAAAGATTCATCGTCAACAGCCAACAAGCGAAGTTCCATCATTCGCTCTCCTTTCGATATTTGGGGATGCACATCGTCACATTTGTCCCCTTGTCGATCCCGCTTTCGATCTCCATGTGCCCACCGCACACCGCGGCAAGGCGCTCACGGACGTTCCACAAGCCGATATGCTTGCCGCCCGCCGCAAGCTGCTCTGCATCAAACCCGATGCCGTCATCCGAAACAGTCACGACGAAATCCGACTCGGTCTCGCTTGTAGAGATGATCACCGTCCCGCCCTGAGGCCGCTGCATCACGCCGTGGCGCACCGCGTTTTCGACGATCGGCTCCAATGTGAGCGGCGGCAGGGAGAATTGCGTGACCGGCGTGTTGAAAAGGACGGTCAGATCCCGGCCAAAGCGCATTTTTTCCAGATCAACATAGTGTTTGGTATGCTGTAGTTCCTGCAAAAAAGGAATGCAACCGGTATTGCTCAACGAATCGAGATTCCCTCGCAGGTAGAGGGTAAAATCCGTCAGCGCGCTCTCAGCCTCGCGCGCGTCAATGCGGCAGAGCGCGCGAATGCTGGTGAGCACATTGTAAAGAAAGTGCGGCTGTATCTGGCTGATCATAATGGAGATACGCTGCTGTAAGAGCTGCTCTTCCTGCTGCTTTTCGTATTCGATCTGCACAGTGATATATATCTGGATGAGACAAAACGCCACAACGACATGAGCCAGTGTGATCTCCCCGATGACCGTGTCAACCACTACCGCGGCAGCCACCAGCAGCTCATAGAAAAGGAAAGAGATCGCCTTGCGGTTGGTCAGCATCCTCCTGAAGTTCAGAATGATGCCGATGTTGACCACCATCGGCATGGCCAAAAAGAAGAAGTAAAGCCACGGGTGATCCGACAGATGCCACGGGGCATTCTGAGAGTGCGACGTGATAACAGAGATCATCACGAGCAGAAATCCATCCGCGCTGAGGCCGGTCATCAAAACGGTATATCGCTGCAATTCCTTCGAGTCTTCATTGATGTAACTGATGAGATAGGTGCTGTAAAAAATGAGCAGTGGAAATGCCGAGGCGTAGCAGACAAAATAGCAGGTCTCGCGAAGCCGCGGAAGGGCAGGAAGAAAATCAAGCCCGATCCCCCAATAGATCACATCGCTCAAAAGCCCAATGGTGTTGATCGCCAGCATCCAGAGGAAATAGGAGCGAAAGCGCCTGCGCGAATGACTGCCAAAGACCACGCTTGCATAGGTCGAGGTCGTCAGGATGGCGCAGACGAGTTCCAGTACCACGCCGACCGGCGTGAGCGGATTTTCCGGAACATCACCGCGCGCAATGGCGTGAAAGGTCACGATCATCAACGCGAGCACAATACCGATCGTCACAAGACAGCCAATGCCCGTAGCTGTTCTCTTGTCTATCCGCACAGCCGTGTCCCTCCCCACTCGTTTGACCATAAGGGTATTTATTTTATCTTATTTTGACGGCCAATGCAAGCCGCTGACAGATGTTATAGAAAAGGCCGATTTAGTATTTTATTTCGCGTTTGTAGGTTTGTATGTTGTAAGAAATAAACCTAAAATGTAGTAATGCCATACAGATAAATCTTACGCAAAAAAGAAAAATTATGAAGCCAAATGACCGTGTTCCACAATATTAAAGATGACGGGTCGTTAAATGGATATCCGAAAGAGGGCGAAGCTGTGGATGAACAGGAAGCCTTAAAGAAGTGAAGCGCGAAAACGAAAGTGCGTTAGAATGGGTTATTAATCGACATACAGCTTACGTCAACACAATTATTTAAGGATTTTTCCCAAAGATGCTGGCAATAAAGGCTCATCCGTTCAGGAATGACATGGCAGCCAAAAGAATCGTCAAAAAGGCAAAGCTGATCCCAGAAAAAAGGAAAAGGAACTGTTTTCCACCATTAGGAACGCGGCGCGTATATTCCCGAAACGTAATAAGGCTTGCCAGAGAAGCTACCAGCGTCCCCGCACCGCCCACATTGACGCCAACCAGAAGAGCACGGGCATCCTGCGTGAAGCGGCTGAGCAGAATGGCAGCAGGAACGTTGCTGATGATCTGGCAGGTAAGCGCGGAGACCAGCATAGTTCCGTGGGACAAAAGGCGGGCAAACAGCACCCGTACAGGTTCCATCCGGGCAAGATTGCCGGAAAAGGTGAAAAAAGCGGCGAAAGTGGCCAACAATCCCCAATCTACAGTTTTCAGCGCATGCCGGTCCAACAGCCAGAGCGCCAGAACAATGACCGTCAAACCAAGGACATAGGGTACCAGCCGCAGCACCATGGCAACGGCTAAACAGAATAGTCCACCATAGATAACGGCTCGGCATGAGTCTACCGTGACCTGTGCTTCCGGCACGGAAAGCTGTTCTTTTGGAAACACTAAGCAGCACAGGAGAATGAGAACAGTAGACAGGATGAATGGCGGCAGCATTGTCGAAAAGAACATTTTCGTGGAAAGACCGTAATAGCTGAAAAGATAGAGATTCTGTGGATTGCCGAAGGGCGTGATCATTCCGCAGAGGTTGGCGACACAGTTTTGCAGAATGAACAGGAGCGCCGTGTGCTTTTCCTGTCCAGTGGAGGAAAGAACAAACCAGCCCAGTGGCAGAAAAGTCAACAAGGCGGTATCATTGGTCAGGAGCATAGAGCCGAACATGGTGATAACCACCAGCGCCGTACACACGCCCCGGACAGTGGAAAAGGTGTGTACCATCCGCTGGGAAAGAGCGGAAAAGATATGCAGATCCCGCAAAGCACCCACCACTGCCAGCACACAAAACAGGCAAGCAAGCGTCTTGAGGTCATAATAACCTAAGTAGTCCCTATCAGGCGGAACAAAAAATGCCGTTACAACTGCGGCCAGTAATGAAATGACCAGCATAGCGTTAGCACGGCACCAGCATTGGATCTTGCTCATAAAAAGCCCCTTTGCGTGAAAAATGTAGAATTCTGTATGGACACTTCTGCGAAGAAGATAACACATTTTCAAATGATTTACAATGGCACTCCGTTGACCTAACAAACGCTAAAGGCAGTTCAAAACTCGTGTACATTTTGCGCTGCTGGAATCAATAAAAGCATTTTTAAAAATATTTCGATTTCTTTGGAAGAATCAGTCGCTTTCCGGCGCAAGGTGTGATATGTGTTGTGGCTACCAAAGAAAGGAGCGATGCTCATGGCAAAGAAACGCGCCAACGGCGAGGGCAACATCCGCAAACGCGCAGACGGGCGTTGGGAGGGTCGCTACACAGCAGGCTACCGCTGCCTCAAAGAGCTGGCGCATACCGCAGGGTTCCCCCTCAAGTCTGTGGGAGGGCGTGAGCAAGTTTCATTATCCGCCGCGCTGTCATTGCGCCCGATTTGCCGAATCGGGTCTAAGGCTGCGTAGATCGCTCAGTCGTTTCCAATACCAATCACAAGCCCAACGAAGTGGGTTGTGATTGGAGAGGAGAAGCAGCGTAGTGAGTGAGCTTTCGGCTTTAGCCGGAAGCGAGGGATACGGAGCTTGCTTCGACGACGTCGTGGCGGCGCACCTTATGCCGCTATCACGCGGGTTTTGTGCCTGCATCATGGTCTATTCAGTTTTCAACGTTCAACGAAAGGCTTCGTGGAGAATGTCCCTTCACCTATCATCTTTTTTAGGGCATTTTTGCACCCTGTTTTTGAGCTTACGGGAAAAATTTTTTGATTTTCTTCATTGCGGAGCCGATGCTTTTGAAAATGTTCTGGTGTCTGATGCCCTCAATCCGCCCAATTTCATCAACGGTCATTCCGTCAACGTAGTACATCCAAAGTCTGCGGAACTGTGTTTCCGTCAGCTTGTCCCTGATTTGAGAAACCATCGCGGAAGCCATTCTGCGCCGTTCAGCTTTCTCGTGCTTGCGATCCATAACCACATCAATGGCAGGAATGGAAAATGCGGCTTCGGACAGGTCATCAATGGACGTATTGTGTTTCCCCTCTACCACATCCTGATTGTCCTCAGTGCGGTAGTTTCCATCCGACCAAGATTTCCATTTCAGAAATTCTTCCTCGCTGGCAAAGTCCTCGCGGGTCAGGCGGACGATGACTTCATTGGCGTCCATATAAACGATGGCATCGGGGTCTTTCTTATTCAGCGCATAGATGCTTTTTCTATTAAACATTTTGTTCCTCCGTTCAGATCCGAGTGGGTAAAAAGGTCTGAACGAAGGGCGGCGGGGAGCGGCAGCCCACGGCGGAGAAGTGCCGTGAACGACAAAAAGCGCCCCCACAGGCATAAAAGCCTGTATGGGCGCTTGGGCGCGGTTCAGCATGGAAATTATCGGCGGCTGTCGGAGGGCATAGGTATCCTACGGCGTCCGGGTATCGTCCGGCTATGCTCCCGGCGCGGCTCGTCGCCGCAGCATTAGCGGCACCTCCTGTGCTCTCCTGTCATACGCATAGGTCCCTTTCATCTGAAAAATGTTGGGACAGCAAAAACGACGGCTGCCCCGTACAGAGCAGCCGCCGTTTTCCCTATACCATACGCTGCTTTTCAGTACCGCAAGGTCATTTGGTTTTATAAATCAGGGCATTTCAGGATCATCCACAAGGGATACGCTGAACTCCTGTGCGGTTGCCCCCTCCGGCAGCAGCTTCGCCATGACCACGAGCCGCTGATTGCCGCTGTTGGTCTTGTCGTACTTCCGGCAGCAGGTGGAGAGGGGCAGGACGGTATCTTCCTCGGAGAAGGTCACAGCGTCAAAATCCAGCCAGTTTTTCCGCGCAATCGTCTCAAAGAAGCTGGTCAGATCATCTCCCGTGGGATCAGGTGCAATATAGTCAAAACCAATATCCGTGACGAATAGAGCGGTGATCTGGAAAATCATGTCCTCACCATCCACAGAGAGATAGATATACGGATGCTCCTTTGCGAAGTCTGCGTCCATATAACGGTAGAGCTTGGTGAACCGCACACCGTCCGGGTCGCAGCTGCTGGCGGAGTGGCCGAAAATGGTGGTGTTTTTGTCCAGCTTATCCCTGCCGCCGATTTCATTTTCACAATGGGCATAATAGCAGCCCTACATGGCATACTCACCGTTTTCATCCAGCTTCAGGTAATAGCCGTTGTCCTCCGCCTGCATCACGGGATCGTCAATCTCCGCACCGGGAATATACAGCCATGCCACGGTGTCGGGATTCTTCGCTCTGGCTTCTGCCAGCTTTGCTTGTCTGTCCACCGTGGGGATAACTTCGCCTGCGGGAATCGCTGATGGCTGAGGCGCAGATGTGCCGGGAATGTCGATAGACCCCGTCTCTTTCTGATAGCAGCCCATGACTGCCGTGGTCATAGCAAAGAGAAGGACGGCCATGCAGATGATCGGACGAATGATTCTTGTGATTCTTTTCATAATGCTGTCTCCTTGCCGCGCTGGGATAGCGGCGCAGCTCAAAATGTCATTGATTTGTTTCTCGCAGCGAAAAGAGAACAGCGCAGCTTCAGGGCGAGATGCCCGTCCACTGCGCTGTCCGATGTTCGCTTATGGGGTCATGCCAGCGGCTTTGATGTTTAGCCGTATGTCAGCCGTTCACTTCTTGCAGCGCCAGAGGAAGGTCACGATCTGCGCTCTGGTGCAATCCGCGTCGGGGCTGAATGTGGTGTTGGTGGTTCCCTTGGTGATGTTCTCCTTGACCGCCCACAGAACCGCATCAGCATAGTAGGCGGCGGACTTCACATCGGCAAAGGGATTGGCCGTACCCGCTGCCGGGGACTTCTCGGAACGCCACAGGAATGCGACGATCTGGGCGCGGGAGCAGGTCATGTTGGGGCTGAACGTGGTGTCGCTGGTGCCCTTGGCGATGCCGTTTTCTACCGCCCACAGCACAGCGTCGTAATAATAGCTGCCCACGGGGACGTCGGCGAAGGGCATGGTGCGGGTTTCGGGCTTGGGACTGCCAGCGGCACGCCACAGGAAGGTCACGGCCTGCGCGCGGGTGCAGATGCCATCCGGGGAGAAGTGGGTATCATCGGTTCCCTGCGTAATACCGTTCCCCACTGCCCAATCCACTGCGTCCTCATAATAGCTGCCGGTGGCTACATCCACAAACACGCCGGTCTGGGGGTTGCCGTTGGCCTTCATAAAGATGACCTCGATGGTATGGGTTCTGCGGACATTCTCAAAGGTGTAGGACTTCACCGCGCCGATGCTCTTGCCGTCGATCTTGACGTTGGAGACGGCATAGCCCTTGTCCGGAGTGATTGTGAAGGTCTGATCTCTGCCCTCACGGACGCTGACGCTGCCGGAGGGAGAAATAGAGCCGCCCGCCCCGGCAGTTGTCTTGATGGTGTAGTAGCTGTCGTACCAACCGCCGCCACTGCTGAACTTGTGATACAGCTCAACCTCGCCGGTCAGGGTCGTGTAGTTGCCATCATCAGGCGTGAAGCGCCATTTGTAGGTCGTGTTGGCCTTGACCGTGGTATCGTCGGGCAGGGGCTCGCCCTTGTCATCCACCCATTCCAGCTTGCCGTCACTGGGATTCAGAGTGCTTCCCTTGGTGGTCAGCGCCGCGTCCTTCAGCGTCTTGCCGCTGGTGGTGATCTTGGTGTAGTTCGGCTCGCCGGTAGGCGTGGCCGGTTTGATCATGAGCACGAAGGGAGCGCTGGTGACGTCGTTGTAGTCGTTGTCGCCCGCCTTAGTCGCGATGACGCTGACAGAGCCGACCTTGACGGGAGTCAGAACGCCGGTTTCGGGATCGATGGTCGCCTCGCCGGTGCTCGCGTCTGTGTCGATGCGGTAGGTCACTGTGCCCGTGCCGGAGCCGCCAGTGGTGGTCAATGTCAGTGTCTGACCGTAGACCACACTACCCGCACCGGTGATGGTCAACGGCTTCTGATCGTCCTTTTCTGTCAGAGTGACGTTCAGCGTGATGGTGAAATCCTCATAATTGTCACAGGACGCCTTGAGGGTGATGGTGATCTTGTCACCCGCCTTGCCGCCGGAGATGGCATAGGTCAGCAAGCTGCCGTCCGCTGCGAAGTCTTGCTTGGACAGGACGATGCTCGCCTCGCTGCTGAACGTCCAGTCCTGCCCGGCGAGCAGTCCGGCCCAGTCCGGCGTGTAGGTGTGATCCGAGGCGTCCGTGTACTTTTGCTCCAGCTCGACCGTTTTGAGGTTGCCGCCATCTGCCTTATTCACCGTGACTTCAAGTTCAATGTTCTCCACTGTGTTGTAGTTTTTGGTGTCCTTCGGAGTGAACTTTGCCTGGAAGGTCTTGGCGGCAGTCGAAGCGCCGCCCACAGATTCGCTGCTATCCATCCAACTCCAGCCGTCCGGCAGCGTCACATCCGCCAGCGTCTGACCGTATTTTGCCGTCAGCCCGGTGGGAACGGTGTAGGTCGGCGTTGCCTTTGCTACCACAAATTCGCAATACACAGCTTCAAATCCGTAGTAGTTATCCGTATCACCAATGCTGGCGTACATACGGTAGGTACCGGCGTTCAGCGCGGGCGGATTGCTGATATCCCACGTCTGAACAGAGCCGCTGTCCGCAGCGGCATAACGGTAGGTCACTTGAGCATTCAAATCGCCCGTCCGGTCTGTCAAGGTCGGTGTGCTTGGCGCTTGACCGTAAGTATAGCCTGCCATGCTGAGCTTGCCGTACTGTTGAGCCTTTTCGACAGTGATATTCGATCTTTCCGAAACCGTTAAATACTTCTCGGTGTCAGTCGGTTCGAAAATCCACTCGGCTGCATAGGTACCGTTCCCAACCACGGGTATATGCGTGCCGTCCACCCATTCAAAGGTTCCATCGACATCCACGTTGTTGACATTATCATGGAGCTTGCCGGAGAGAGCGATGGTATTCAGGGCGTCGCCGTAGGTGATGGCGTTCTTGCTCAGCGTCGGTGTGCCGGTGGGAGTGATCCTGTTCTTCGCGCTGACGTTGATGGTCAGGGTGATATCCTGATAGTTGCCCGTGGAAATTGTAACAGTGATCGTGCCGAATGCTCCTTCGTCCGTGCCGCTTCTGATTGCGTCCAGTGTCAGCTCGCCGGTCTTGCCGTCTACAAGGGTAATAAAGGAGCCAACGCCCAGATTGGTATCAACCTTCTTGTCATAGGTGATCGTGCCGTAGTCACAGGGAGCAGTCAGCTTCGGCAGCAGCGTTGACAGGTCAAAGGAATAGGTCTTGTGCAGGCCGTTGGTGATGGTCAGCGAACCGGTCTCCGCCGCGGGTGCGGTCGCCTTGGTGATGGTAAAGTCCTGAGTGCTTCCCTGGATAACGTAGTTGCCGCCGTCGTTGTTGGTGATGGTCACCTGGCCGACCCCGGCGTTGGTGTTGTTGGAATACGCCGCCGTGTATTCTCCCGCCGGAATGACCGCATCTCCGTCCTTGAGGGTCACGGCCGGCTCCAGCGCATCGCCGGTGTAGGTGCAGGGCTCGACTTCAATCGTGGGCGTCACGGTTTTTGGCGTGATCTTCCACTCGACCATGGCCGTGCCGGTGTAGTTGCCGGTACCTTCGATGGTCAGGAGAATGCTGTCATTGGCATTGGTGGCCTTGTCGCCGCTTTTGATATCATAGGTGATTCTTGTCTCAGACCAGTCCTCCAGCGTCACACCGGTGATCCTCGGCGATTGCTCCGCCGCGTTGTACTGGAATTCGTATTTTTCCAGCGTGATGGCTGCGCCCTCGATGGACTTGGGGGCGACGGGGACTTTCACGGTGCCGGTCACTTCCGTATAGGTATTCCCATCCTTCGGGGTGAACGTCCATCCGACATCATGGCCAGACGTGCTCGCATCCAGAATCGTATTGCCCGGCAGCTGCCACGAGAAAGTGCCCTCGACCTTTGCGCCGGTATTGGGGTCTTTCATCTTGCCCGAAATTTCGCTCTTGCTCAGTGTGTCACCGTAGGTAATCGGCGTTGCGGTGATCTCGCCGTCCAGCACGGGAACGATCTTGTTCTTCGCGATGACTTCAACGGTCAGGAGCATGTCCTGATAGTTGTCCGTGGTGATCTTGACGCCTACGGTTCCGACGGAACCTTCGGTCTGAGATTCGACAGCCGGGACAGTCAACTGGAACTCATCGTTTGATGTGATCATTGCCGTCGAATTTGCGTAGCCGCCCTCTCCAATCAGATCGAAGTTGCAGGCCTCATATTTGATGGAGCCGTACTTACAATTATCGCCCAGCGTCGGCAGCGCGGGAAGATTGACCAAGTAAGTCTTTGCCAGCCCGTTGATAACGGTCAGCTCTACGGGCTGCACTGTGGGCGCAGCGGCCTTGGTGATGGTGAACCGGTTCACATCATCGGTCGCGAAAACGTCGCTGACCTTTGTGGTACCTTCCGACTTACCTTCAAACACATAGTTATTGCTTGTGAGCGTCATGGTGAAGGAAAGCGCCTTTCCGTTTCCGACCTCCGGCGAGGGCAGATAGCTCCCGTCCTCCTGCTTACTGGTAAATTGGGCGTCAGAGAAGGTGAGCGCCGTATCGGGAAGTTTAATATTCGTGGCCTTCGCCGTTTTGCTGAAAAACGTCAGCTTGTCCGCAGTGAGCGTGACATCTGCACTGCCGTCGTAGGTCTTGGAGATTGACGAAACAGAGAGAAGGCTGATCGGCAGCGGGTCGATGGTCACGGTGAACGTACCGGTAGCTGGTTCGTGGTTCGCGGCTTCCGCCTTGTAGTAAGCGGTGTATGTACCCGCGTCGGTGAATGTCGGTACGCCCGAAGTATAGTTGCCGTCTACCTTGTCGCTGTAGGTGAACGTCACGGGAGTGCTGTCTACGCTTTGTCCAGACGCGATGATCGATGCGATCTGTTCCTCGCCGGTGTAATACATGCTGGATGCTTTCACGGAAACGATCAGCTTCGCCGGTTTGACCTTGACGGTCACAGTTCCGGTCGCGGTCGCGTATTCCTCATAGCCCTCCGCCGGGGTGAATGTCCATTCGGCATCATAGCTGCCTGCATCGGGCTTGATTGTGCCGTCTGTCCATGTAAATGTGCCGTCGACGGTTGCACTGGTGTTGGGGTCTTTCATCGTGCCGTTGACCGCAAGTTTACTGTCAGCCAGCGTCTGACCATAGGTAATCTCGCTTGCGCTGACAGTATTGCCCTCAGCCAGAACGGGAACGAGTTTGTCCTGCAAACTGACATGGATGGTCAGCGTGAACGGCTGATAGTTCGTGGTTTCGACCTGGACGGTCACCGTGCCAATTTCATCACCTTGATTGGAGCTTGCGGCCTTGTTGATGGACAGGCTCAGATTGCCGTTTCCGATGGTTGCGCCGCCAACGGGATAGTAATCGGAGTTCATGAAGACGCTCGGCTTACCATATTGGATATCGCCGTACTTGCCGCCCTCAGGAAGGATAGTATCCAGAAATTGATTCAAATCGATCTTGTAGGTCTTTGCCAGATCGTTGAAAACGGTCTGATAAAGCTGGATGTCACTCGGGTCGATGGCGGCCGGATTGATCTTGAAGGTCTTGTCATTCAGCTCCGCGCCGTTCAGCGTAAAGTCCTTTTGAGTCGTGCTGTCTTCAAAGACATAGCCCGCATTCTTTAACTTGATGGTGAAGGAGACAGTCTTTATGCCGGCATCGGCGGAATCATAGCAGGCGTTGAGCACCTCATAATCTGTACCCTTAGCCAGCCGAAGCGGAACACCAGTATAATAGCTGTCCGCGCTCTTAAGTGTGATTTTCGCATTTGCAGGCAGATCTGTCGTTCCGTCGTATGTCTTAATGATGTCGCCGACCGAGGCCGCTACTTTGAGCGGTCGGACCGTCCATTCGGCAGACTTACTTCCGGTATAATCGCCGTTGTCTGTTGCCTTGATGGTCAGCGTACAGGGGCCTACATCGTAGGTGCTGCCGCCGCCGGTAATGGTGAAATCCTTGTCCTTTTCCAGCGTTTGGCCTTTGTATGTCACGACAAACGTCGGCACATCGGTCACGGTCCCATACTTGAATGCCGCTTCATTGCCATCGGGGAATGTGATCTCGGCATGGCTTAAGTTCGGCTTGGTGACGGTCAGCGTCTTTTCGCTGCTCTGCACCGTGTAGCCGTCCTTGGTGGCGGTGAAATAAACGCTGTATTTTTCAATCGTGTTACAAGGCAAGTCTACGACGTAGTACCAATTGGTGCCGATTTTCTGATAGGTAGCCTTCTTCTGGCTGTATGTGGGAGTGCTGTTTCCAACGATCTGCCCGGTGTAGATGTATACATCCGCGCCCTTCGTGTTGCAGCTGGCGCAGAGCTGGACGGTCGTGCCGCGCTCCACCTTCGGCGAGTTGCCGGTCAGGTTCTTGCCATCGACCTTCAGATTCAAGGTCTTGGTGGTGATGGGCAGGCTATTGATGATAACATTGTTTAACTGCGAGCCTTTGACATCATCCGGGGCGTACCACTTGTGAGTGCCGTCCGCGTTGAGCACCTTGTATCCAAGTGTTTTACCATTTAGAATCGTTTTCCACGTCGCGCCCTCTGCCAACGTCAATGTGCCGATCACGGCGGGAGCGCCCGAACCGGCGAGATTTGCGCCTCTGTGGGCGACAACTGTCTTGATGCTGCCCGTGTCCTTGGAGTTGCTGAAGGTAGTGGTGTTGTTCGTTCCTTCAGCAACCGCTTTGACATCCACTGTTCCGTGAATGGAATACCCGTTCAGGTCGATCCCCGTGTCCTGTGTGCCGTCGATGGTGTAATCGCCGGTCACGTCGGCCAGCAGCGTGAGTTCTGCGCCGCCGTCTCTGTCCGCGTCAAGCGCGTCCTGCAAGTTGGCAAAGTTCCGCCACAGGCGGTCGTACTCGCCTTTCTTCAAGGCTGTCTGCGCAACAGCGGGTGCGTTGCAGTTGGGGCAGGTTGCGGCGTTTTTGTCAAAGCCGTTCTTGCCGCCGTGGCTGCACGACTTTACCACCAGGTCGCAGGTCTGGGAAGCGGCTTCCTCCTGCGTGAGCTGCGTGTCGCCACGGTAGTAAGCAAGCCCCGCTTTCTGGGGAAGCAGATCACCCAATGTGATGCCGTTATTCAGCCGCAGACCGCTTCTCGAAATCTTTCCGCCGTACAGCTCGACTGTGCCGCCCCAAACCTCCATCTGGAGCAGGGTAGTGCTGTCATTCCCCGGCTTGAATACCAGCGTACCGCCGTCCCGCACGGTCACTCCCACCGCGCCGTTGCCGCCGCTGCTGTCAATGACCGTCAGGTTGCCGGTGCGAACCTGGCTCGTGGCCGTAAGACCGCCGACATTCAAGCTGTATCCGCTCAGACTGTGTCCGTCCAAATCCAGCGTGAGGGTCTTGCTGACATATATGCCGTCAGGCAGCATCTCGTTTGCCAGCAGCTTGACGGTCTGACCGTCAGCTGCCGCATTCAGCGCGGACGGCACATCGGTATAATAGGTTTCGCCGATGCCAGCCGCAAACTGCGTCCCGCAGGCCGTGCACTTGCCGTCTTTACCGATGGTGCTTGCACCCTCGGTGTTCGTGTGGGCGCAGGAAAAACCGCAGGCGCACTTGTTGTTCACCATGGCGTGGGTGTGCTCCTTGACGGTTACGTCGGCCAGCTCCGTTGCATTGCCGTCCTGCACGTCGTCGCCCTTGTAGAAAGCGTGCACCTTCTGCGTATCCAACAGGGACATGAGCGGCTGCAACTCTTCTGCGATGTAGCTCTTAATGCTTTTGAACGTGCCGCCGCTGATGGCGATGGTTCCGTTGTGCGTGAACTGCACATCGCCAAACGTGCCGTCCGTAATGTTCAGCGTAGCGCTGGAAGCGACAACCCATTCACCCGCGTGATTGGAGCCGCCATTGACGGTGACGGAAGCACCCTCCATTACGGTGAGGCCATACACCGTGCCGTTGCTGATGGTCGCAGTGCCGCTGTTCACGTCGCAGACAAGTCCCGCGCCTTCTGAACCGCCGATCTCGCCGCTCCGGATGTCCAGTGCGCCGGCCATGAACATGAGATTTGAAATTCTGCCGTAAGCGGCCTCGCCTGTAACAGTCAGGTTGCCTGTCGCGAGAGTTTCTTTTTTCTGCGTTTCCTCGTTAGTCTCTGTGAATCCAACCTCGAGGTAGTCGACCGTCTTGTGGTTCAGATCGAGCGTCAGGGTTTTGGTGACAACGGGTACGATGGAAGCATACTGTTCGAACGTAAAATCTTCACCGAGCGCATTGAGGGCGTCTGCATCTGTCACATGGTCTGCCAGCAGCTTGACGGTGTCGCCGTCCCGTGCCGCATTCAGCGCCGCCGGGAGAGACTTGTACTGTTTGCCGTTCACCTCGGCTGCATCCGGCAAGCCGGTGACGGTGATGGTGGCGCTTGCCTGCACGGAGGTGTTCCCCAGCTCGTGAACGAACAGCGTATACGTGCCACCGGGCGTTTCCTCATCGATCTTGACGGAGACGGTATAAGTGCCGTCGCCGTTGTTCTTCTGGCTGATGGTAAAGTAGCCATTGACCGCGCTGCCCTGAACATAGGCGTTCAGCGTGTCCGTGCCGGTATAATTGGCAGTGAACACGGCGGTCTTGCCCGCGGTAAGGCTCTTGCTCGTTTCGGTCAGCGTCAGGCTCGGCGCTGCGGGTGTGGTGCTGCCCACCTGCTTGTTGGTCAGCTTCTTTGCGATTTCGCCGCCTACTTTATAGGTATCGGTGTCAAAGCCAGCTTCCGCAGCGGTATCGCCGTTCACTGTGGCGGAGCCGTAGAGCGTTTTGGCGGCAGGCTCTGCCGCGCTATCCAGCTCGACCGCCTTCACTGCGCCGGAGATCAGCATATCCGTGCCATCGAAGTACAGCGTGCCCTTCACGCCGACCTGCGCGCCGCTGACAAAGGCAGAGCCGGAAACCACGTTCAGCCCGCCGGTAATGGCCGCTTCCGCTTCGGCGGGCGCGGTCATGTTGAGCGTGCCGCCGTATACCTTCACAGTACCATCGACCGTGCCGCCGTTCAGCGTCAGACTGTCCGTGGCATCAATATTGCCGGTGATGCTGTGCCCGTTCATGTGGATGGTCGTCGCGGCGTAGACGGTGAGGTCTTCCGTGACGCTGTCGAGCAGCGTGATCTCGCCTTCCTCCATATTGTCCAAGATCTCCTGCACCGTTTCATACTGCGTCCCGCCGCTCTCCGCGACGTAGTGCGTCCCGCCGCTTCCTTCGCCGTTCTCCGTGACGTCGGCGAAGACTGCCGTGGGCAGCGTCGTCAGACAGAGCGTCAGCGCCATGAGCATACTCAATACTCGTTTTTTCATAAGATCCTCCTTTAGGATATGCGTATAGGGTTTATATTCAGCCCGTTTTAGCACAGGCACAGCTTTTATAGGTCATCCGGAATGAGCCGCAGCTTTTTCGCGGCGGTCTTGGCCTCCGCCCGGCGCTTCACGTCCAGCTTGTCGAGGATGTGGCTGACGTGGGTCTTCACGGTCGGCAGCTTCACATCCATGATCTGCGCGATCTCGGCGTTGGACTTGTCCGCGCAGAGCAGATGCAGAATTTGCAGCTCCGTGGGCGTCAGCTCCTCACCGGGGGCAAGGCGGGGTTCGAGGAAATGCGGGTAGAACGCCGCCTGCATCCGCACCGCCGCCATCAGCCGCTTGCGCCATGCCTTGTCGCCGTCCCAGTCCAGCACTTCCAGCAGCGGCAGCACCGCCGTGCCGTATACGCTGACGGTGCGGATGAAGCGGTACTCCGCTGCCGCGTCCAGCGCCGCCGTCAATCGCTCGCGCCACCGCTCGTCCTTCTTGCGGTACAGGGCAATGGCAGTCAGGACATTCAGGTGAATGCCGTCGATGATGCGGGCGCAGTTTTGGACGTACGGCTCCAGCGGGGCAAGCGTCAGCTGCACCGTGTCCGGCCTGCCGTCCTCCAGCTCCACCATGGCCTGGGTGAGATACTGGTAGCGCCGCATGACGTTCAGGTGCGTCGGCTCCCGCGGGGCTTTTTCCCGATACCACGCATCCGCCGCGTCCAGGTCGCCGGTGTGCATGTCAATACGGCAGAGCATGGCGTCCATATTGGGCAGAAAGCGTGTCAAACCGCGCTCGGCAAAGCATTCACGGAGCACCTCAATGGTGCGCCGCGCGTCGGCGGGCTGTCCGCTTGCCAGCTGGCTACGGGCCAGCAGTCCACTGACGGCGAACTCCATGTCCGGCGTGCCGCGGTTGCGGACCTCGTTCAGCTGTGGGAGAAGGGCCAGCATCCGTCCGGCCACGTCCTCCCCCTTTTCAAACTTGCTCTCGGCGATGGCGCAGTCCGCAAGACCCACGCCGTCCCGCCCCAGCACCGCCTCCACCGGGATACGCATGGTGTGGTAGAGCAGGTCATCCTTTTTGCTCCACGGGGAAAAGTCCTTGCCGCCGTTCATGATGCTGGGCAGCGCGCTTGTGACGGAGAAGGACGGCAGTGCCACCTCTTTGTTCGTCAGCAGCCGGAACACCGCAGGGATCGTGTCCGTCAGGCGTTTCACGCCCCGCTGGGGGAGAGAAATGTCCAGCCATGCAAGGCGGCCGCGTGCCTGCCGACCTGCGGCGTCCTCCTTGCCGCAGCGCTCCACGAACCGTTTCAGGCATCCGTACCAGTGCTCCGACCCGTCATAGTCCGCGCTCAGAGCGCAGAGCATACTCATGCCCTGCATCAGAGACGGCGAGGCGAGTATTTCCGCCTCCGGCAGGCTGCGGTAGTATTTTTCCATCTCGGCATAGTGACCCATGCCGGGATGCAGCTCCGCATTGCGGATCAGCAGCTCGGAGACCTTGGCATGGTCGCCGCCGCTGGTGTAGCATTCCAGGGCGTGGGCGTAGTCCTCCTTCAGCTCATAGTACAGCCCGCCCCGGCTGATGAGCGCTTTGCGCTTTTCCTCGGTATACTCCCGTTCCATCTCCCAAAGAAGAAAAGCCCGGAAACCCGACCAGAAGTGGAAGCGCTGGCAGTCGTCGTAGCGCAGCATAGTGGTGTATCGAAGAAGCCAGTCCAGCCGTTCGCCGGCACGGGGATCGCCGCTGACCATCCGTGCCATTTCCAAGTCAAAACTTTCAAAGGGGGCCAGCTCCAACAGGAAGCGCCGCACCGGCAGGTCAAAGCGCCGGTAGATGGCGGTTTCAAAGTAGAGGAACACCTCCCGGAACACCCGCGCCACCAGCTCCGGTGTCCACGGCTTGCCCGGAGACATACACCGGGCGGTGATGGCTACGCCCAGCGGATAGCCAACGGATTCTTTCAAAATTCCATTAATCTCGCTATCTGTTACGTTTACTCCCGAAAGCTGAAACAGCCGCCGCACATCGCCCTCATCAAAAAGCAGGTCGTCGGCCTCCAGCACCGTCATCAGCCCCGTGTACTGAAACGCCGTCAGGCAGCCGGGCGGCACACCGCGCGAGAGCAGCACGAAACGGCGCTCCGGACTTGAGCGAATCAGTTCGCAAAGAGCCTGCTGCCCGGCTTCCTCCTGCATGAGCTGAAGATCGTCAATCAGCAGAATGTCCCAATCCTGCGCTGACGGTGGGATCGCGCAGTCTGGGTCTGCCGCGCTTTGCCGCAGCACATTCCGCCCGCGCAGCAGCGTGTCCGCCAGCACGGTCTTTCCAAAGCCGCAGGGCGCGCTGAAAAAAAGGACTCTGCCATGCGCTATGAAGCTGTCAAACCGTTTCTGAACGGAGGGCTTTATGATGATATTTTCGGTCATTTCTTCCCTCCCTTTGATACAGAGTGAGATTGTCATAAGCCTTTTGCCACCTATCTCAAATTATATTATACGCGGCTGTTCTGGAATGTAAATCATCCCAAAGGATGAGACGCGCTGCATAGCAAACGGCTGTGCAGGCCAGCATTTCGTGAGGTGAAAAAGAAATCGCACAGCATCAGGCCAAAATGCCTGCGCTGTGCGATTCGGTGTTTACTTATAAAGTCTTGTCACTTCTTACTGTGTCACAGGAGAATCAAAATTAAAGTCGCGGCGCAATGCGGCCTGCCCATGTTCTGTGTGATATTCGTCTTCAACGCGCACAGAGCAATTATATTTCGACAATCGTATAGCATGGAAACGAGTTGAATTAAACGAAGAAAATAAGCTGTATCTTTTCTTTGAACGCACGCTATTTTTGTGATAATTTCCTGAAAACTGGCCAAAACACCCTGTTCAGATTGTAGTATGGGTAGAGGGGGAAATACGGGGGTACGAACGGGGGGCAAGAAAGCGGCAAGCAATGCAAAGCGGCACCCACTTTGCGAAAACAAGCGGGTTCCGTTTACACGGAGCCCGCCTGTTTCATGCTTGTTGGGGCGCTGCCCCAATCC
>ENA-OUQI01000538-OUQI01000538.1-human-gut-metagenome-genome-assembly--contig:-NODE-538-length-29032-cov-24.540084_pt1 | contig 29032 bp, 27 predicted proteins | sample MGYA00237953_ERZ548840 | MGnify/ENA primary metagenome ERZ548840 (study PRJEB26490, sample SAMN05194690) | human gut metagenome | biome: terrestrial biome; feature: human-associated habitat; material... | reverse complement strand
CGTCGGCAGCGTCAGATGTGTATAAGAGACAGACCGGAAGCCGCCGCGCTCCACCCAGTTTCCGGTCAGGGTGATATCATACTCCCGGTGCGGCGACTGGGAATAGGTGTGCAGGCCGATGATGCCTGTAAAGTCGTTCGGGTATTCCTCCACAAGGGTGGAAGCGTTCACCTGCGGGCGGGCAGCCAGTGCCTGCCGCGCCAGCAGCGCCACGTTTTCCTCGGTGACGGCAAGGCGGGCGTAATCCAGCAGCAGCTGCTGCTCCTGCCGCAGCCGGTCGGGGTCAAGAGGTTCGGTGCGCACCGGGGCAAGAGGTGCTTCGGTGCGGGGCGCGGCGGGGGGATACAGCGGCTTTGTGCCGAACACTGCCGCCGGGTACAGGTGCAGCCGCGCCGCCACCGGGCCGTCGTCCGGCTCAAACAGCTGCTCCGGGCTGCGGATGTCCTCCGCATAGCGGCGCAGCAGGGCGGTGACGCTGCCCTGCGCCGAGCGGTCGCTCAGCAGCAAAAACTGTGCCCGCTGCACCGCACGCTTGCGGTAGCGGATGTGGCTGGCGTCGATCTCCTTCATCAGGGTGCTCATCTCTTCCAGCGCGTCCCGCTGCTGCTGGATGAGGGCACGCACCCGGGGTGCAGCTTCACCGGGGGCGCAGCGCTCCACTCGGGCGTAATCCAGCGCTAAGCGCGGCAGCTGGTTCTGCTCGCAGTCGTCCAGTTCTTCTTCCAGATAGGCGCGGTAATTGAACAGGTTATCGCTGGTTTTAAAGCGGTGATACGCCGCCGCCACCACCTTTTCCTCGTACTGGTCGAACAGTTCCAGCACCTCCTGCGGGGTGCGGTTGCGGGTGAGCCGGTCGATATAGTGGCCGATGGAGGCATTGAGCGCCCGGAGGGAGCGGTTCAGCGCGTCAAGGTCTGCGTCCACCTCCCGCAGAACGTTCTCATAGGGGCTTTTTTCCTGCCCGATGCTGCCCAGCAGCTGCCATGCCTTGTACAGCTTTCCGGTATAGGTAACTACGCGGGGATTCAGGATCTCTTCCAGCGCTTCCAGCAGCGGCGTTACCTCCGGCACAAAGGCAAGGGACGCTTCCCCCTCGTAGCTGCCGGGCTGCTCTTCCAGCCAGCCGGTGCGGCGCAGCCGCAGCAGGAAGCCCACGGCCAGCGTGTGAGGGTCGCGGGTGGGCTGCTCGTCCTCATCGCCCGCACCGTCGGCATCCAGCGCAAGGGGCTTTGCCAGTGCGGCAAAGTAATCCTCGGCACGCCAGACGGCCTCCGCACGGGAAATGCTGTAATCCGCCGTGTGGCGGCACTCCTCCCAGAGCAGAAGCAGCAATTCTGCATAAAAAGCCCGGTTCGGCCCCGCCAGCGGGCGGAACAGCCGCGGGGACACCAGTTCAAACAGCTGCATGGAAACGTCCTTTCCTGTTCACATCAGAATACGTTTTTATTGTACCACAAAACGACACGGTTTGACAGAGAAACCATTCAGAATTGCCGCCGCGTTCGCTTTGGCAAATATCAGCGGAAGAATTATTTTAAATTTTGCATCTCCGAAACGACTGCGGTCGTTTCGGAGATGCTTTTTCACGGAAAGAGGTCGTACCTGAAAACGACATCTCTGCCAAAAGGCGCAAAAAAACGACGGGGGCAGACTCCTTCCGTCAAACCCTGCGGGTTTGCCACCTCCCTCTGGGAGGGAGGCGACCCTCTCCGTCATCGCTGCGCGATGCCACCTCCCCCGAAAGGGGGAGGTTATTTGCTGCAAACCGTCAGATGCTTAAAGGCTCCCCCTCTCGGGGGAGGTGGCACGCCGTAAGGCGTGACTGAGAGGGTTCAGGCAGCAAAAAAGCCCCGGGGAGCGGGGTGCTCCTCGGGGCAAGTCAATTCTTCAATTTTGCGAATTAAGCTTTATCCGGCACAGACGTGACAATTTCAATTGCTATTGCTGCGTAGGTTTTGCCATTGATTACTTTAGTGGCAATACCGACTCTCTTAACTGCCTGCACAGCTTTTACAACATCAGGAGTAGCATCACCTTTGGTAATTTCACCCAAGGACTCGGGGGTGATTTCTTTTGCCTGACACACACCATCAACGACTTCGCCCTTGTTATCCGTTAGTACGTTAATCGTTACAACTGTTACAAATTTTTTATCATCGCTGAGCGTTCCAGTAGTAGTGCTTGCATCAGTAGGCGCAATCGTGCCATCCTCGTTGATTTTCGCCAACTGAGCCAGAGCCTTGTTACGCAGGTCGGTATCATTTTCCAGTTTTTCTGCCTTCTCGCCACGGAGAGTGTTAATCGCTGCGATGTATTTGTTTTCAAATTCCTCGCCAATCGTGGATGTACCAGAACCACTGCCACCACCGCAGGCGGTGAGCATTGCCAGAACCATCACGCCGGCCAGAAGGGCGGCTGCGAAACGCTTGAACATTTTCATTGTAATGTTCCTCCTGTTTTCAAATTCTGACGGTTTGGGCGACCCCAAATCGCTTTACCCGTCTGAATTTATTTTAGCCATACCCCCCCCCCGCATGTCAACAGGCATATCGCCCAAATTCCGCAGTTCTTTTTGGCAATTGTCCCCAAACGCAAAAAAGCCCCGGGGCGGGGCAGACTCCTTCCGTCAAACCCTGCGGGTTTGCCACCTCCCTCAGTGAGGGAGGCTCTGGCGAAACCGGAAGCTTTGCACCTGAGCCGGGAGCTTTGCCGCCGGGAAAGGCTCCCTCTTTGAGGGGGCTGTCGCCGCAGGCGACTGGGGGAGTTTGCCCCGAACGCAAAAAAGCCCCGAAGGGCTTTCCGGGGGAAGGAAAGCTCTCCGGGGAGAAAGGGTGAGGAATTTTTTTACTTTTTGCCCTTGATGCGGATGGAAATACCAATGTAGCTCTGCTCGTTGTTGCCCTTGACCACAACGCCTATATTCGACCAGTTGCCGTCCTGCTTTACGCTGGCCTTATGATCAGTGTCAACATAATTAGAAATCCTATTCAGCACATCGCTCAGGAGAGTATCCTTATAATCATACCGGGCGGTGATGGTGATGACCAGATCATCTCCCAGCGTATCCGTATGGAACTTGAACGCTCCTGCATAGCCGAGGATCTTGAACTTAGCATTGAGATCTTCATTCAGATTTCTTTCAGCCACTGCGCGGAGCTCTGCGTTATTGGTCACCTGGACGCCCTTCTCCTGACTGATCTGGGCCAGTACTTTCTGCTCTTCGGTTTGACCACCACCGCCGCAGGCCGTCAGCAGGGCCAGAGCCATCACACCCACCAGAAGCAGGGCAGCAAATTTCTTCAGCTTTTTCATCGTCAAGCGCCTCCTGTCGTTTCAAGATTTTGTTGATTTGTCTCATTTCAGTGCTGTTTTTTCGCACTACAGAACGGGTGTCGTTCTGGCCTTATTTTATCCGACAGCAGTTGGTTTTGTCAATCGAGAAGATGCATAAAGTTTCCGAAACATTTTCGTTCAAAATCAACGAAACAGCGGCTTTTTGTTGCAGTATTGAGATACACCGTCCTTATTTCGCAAAGGTTCTTTACCGTGCTGGAAAATCTTCTTCTGTCCGGAAGCTCCATGCTGTTCTTTTCCGGGGCACAGTCCTTCCCGGTTTGGACAGATGTTGTGTTCCGATCCATCTTTCAGAATTCTTTCAAAAAATTACGATTTTACACAATTCTACCATTTTTGCATGGTAAAATAAGGTCGTAGAAAAAACAAAGGATGTGGCTCAATATGCAACACTGTCCCGCCCGCGCGGCACAGCGGCTGGCGGCGGCAGTTCTGGCGCTGTGCCTTGTGCTGGCTCTGGCCGTTCCCCACGCACACGCAGCTGCCCTGCAGGAAACGCACGGTATCCGGATGCTGGACTTCAGCACCAGCCAGATCCTTTCCATCGGCAACCAGACCTCCGGCAAATGCAGTTGGTACGCCTTGCGCTATGCACGCACCATTCTGGATGGAAAAGTTTCCTCCGGCAGCGGCATGTGGTCAAACGGTGCGGTCTGGTCTGCGGGCGGCTACTACGGTTATTCCGGCAGCCTGTCCGAGTGCCTGCAGAAGCTTTACACCGAGCTTTCCGCCGGGAAGCCGGTGATCGTGCATCTGAAAAACACCGCGGTGAGCGGCGTAAAACGGCACACGAACCGCACCTCCAGCTATGAATACCACCTGACCAGTTCCGGCTGGAACGAGGTCAATTACCCGCACATCGCTACCAGTGCTGCGTATGGCCACTGGGTCTGCGTGGTGGGCATCCGCCCGGATGCAGACCCCGCGAACCTGAAGGAGAGCGATTTCTACGCGCTGAACCCGGCCCGTGTTTCCGCAAACGGCACTCTGGCTGTGACCCGGCTGCTGGACGGCACCATCTGGACAGACAATTCCCCGCTAAAAACAGCAGGTTGATAAATTTAGAAAGAGCAAAAAAGCTGACGCTTTCGCGTCAGCTTTTTTGTTTGCAGTTCAGATCAATACCCTTTTACCGAGAAGCCCCGCTCCCATGGGTCGGGCGGCAGATCCTTCTGGCGGATGCCGGTGATCTGGATATAATCGCTTTTCTGGATCATGGCGAACAGTCGCAGGAACTTTTCCGGGTCGCCCTGCACTTCCAGCGTCACGCTGCCGTCGTCCTCGTTCTCCACCCAGCCGGTCAGTTCCAGCGTCTGGGCCGCATAGCGGGCGCGGTAGCGGAAGCCCACACCCTGCACCTGCCCTTCGATGGAGTAGCGGCGGCGCACAGTGCCTTCCGGCAGGGCGGGCGGCGTGGCATCCTGTGCTTTTTTATGCAGAAAATCAAACATCTTACAGCTCCTGATAGGCGGTCATCAGCGCCGGGATGAACTGCTTTTTGCGGCTCACCACACCGGGCAGGGTAAAGCTGCCGTCCTCGGCAGGCTGGGTCTCAAAGCCGTCCGAGAGCACCTCGGAAGCATAGCGGCCATCGCTGATGACCACGCTCTCCTCCTTGGGCACGTCGGTGAGCAGCATGTAGATATCTTCCACGTTCTGCTTGTTGCGGGCTTCTTCCAGATAGGGCTGCAGCAGCGCTTCGGCGGCAAGCAGATTCTTGCGGGTCATGTAGCTGCCCTGTGCCACGCCAAAGCGGATATCGCCGCACATGAACACCTTGAAGTCCTGCAGGAACACCTCCTCGGCGGTCTTGCCGTCCAGCTTTTCGCCTGCTTCAAACATCTCGCTGGCAAACTCGTCAATGTCCACACCGGCAATTTTTGCCAGACGCTTTGCAAGGGCCTCATCCAGCGGGGTGCAGGTGGGGCTGCGGAACACCAGCGTATCCGAAAGGATGGCCGCCAGCAGAAGGCCTGCGATCTGCGGCGGGATCTCCATACCGTTCTCGTCGTACATCTGGGTGATGATGGTGGCAGTGCAGCCCACCGGCTGGTTGCGGAAGTACACCGGGCCGCTGGTCTCCAGGCTGCCGATGCGGTGGTGGTCGATGATCTCCAGAATTTCGGCCTGATCGAAGCCCTCCACGGCCTGGGTGGCCTCGTTGTGGTCCACCAGGATGATGCGGCGTTTTTGCAGATTGATGATGTTGCGGCGGCTGACCATGCCGCAGTATTTGCCGTCCTCGTCGAGGATGGGGAAATAGCGGTGGCGTACCTTGGCCATCACGCGGGTGACATCGGCCACCGGGGTGACGAGGGTGAACTTCATGATGTCGCTGCGGGTCATATAGTAGGAGATGGGAGCGCACTGGCTGATCAGCTTACCGGCGGCGTAGGTGTCCACCGGGGCCGACATGATGGCCACGCCCATTTCCTCGGCAATGCGCTGGATGGTGCGGCCCACCTTGGAGCCGTTGCAGATGATGAGCAGCGACGCTTCTTTTTCAATGGCGCACAGCTGGCTTTCGTAGCGGTTGGTCAGGATGACGATGTCGCCTTTTTCCACGGTATTTTCCAGCATTTCGGGCGTGGCGGTGCCGATGCGGATGTGGCCGGTGGTGCACACGTCGTCCTCGCGGCCCACCACCATGGTGCCGCCCAGCGTTTCCAAAATATTGCGGTAGGTGGTCTGGCTCTTGGCCAGGATGCCGGTGTCGAACACGTCCATGTTGGCGGTGGCAATGTCCTTGACCGTGATCACGCCCTCCAGCTCGTTGTCCGGGCTGGTGACCGGCAGGGTGTCGATCTGCTTGTCGCGCATGATCTCCCACGCCTTGCGCAGGCTGGTGGAGCCGGGGATGCCGGGCATCTCGCGGTAGTCCACATCGCGGATCTTCGGGTTCACGTCCGTGCACATGCGCGGGGGCTTTACCCCGAACTTTTTGAGCACGAACTCGGTCTCCTGATTCATTTTGCCTGCACGGCGGGGCTCACAGACCAGATCACTGGTCTTGTTTTTCAACTCTGCATAGGCAATGGCCGAGCAGATGGAGTCGGTATCCGGGTTGCGGTGGCCGATCACGACCACCTTATGGGCTGCTTTTGGCATATTGTTCCCCCTTTGGGTTCTGATTTACCTTTTATTTCTTATCTCATTTACCGCAGTGCACTCCCCGCTCCTGCAAAGCACAGTGCACCTCAGGTTTATTTTATCACAATTGCCTGCACGGGTAAAGTGGAACAAACACGCTGCGGCGCGGCTTTTCCGCCTGCCGCATTCCTTGACAGACCCTGCAAAAAACGGTAAGCTTTACCTGAAAAAAACACAAATGGAGGCATCTATGAAAAAACAGTTTTTCCGCATCCTCTCCTGCTGCGTGCTGCTGGCCTGCCTGTGCGCCCTGCCCGCCTACGCACAGGAACCCAAGGCCGCACAGCCCGCCGCAAAAGAGGATAAGGTGGTAACAGACATCACCGGTTCTGCCGACCTGATGCGCAATGTCGTTGGCTTTACCACCAACTTTGGCGGGCCGTACCACTTTGCGCAGGCAGACCACAAGTCCCCTGCGCAGGCCTACGGTGATGCCCCTGCCGAGGGAGCCGTTGCGGTGCTGCGGCTTTTTGCCCGCGCCGATGACCACGGCGATGTTCCCCTCAACACCAGCGGACACAGCTTCCTCACCATCACCAATGTCTCGGAGCAGGATATCAATGTGGGCGGACTGCTCATTGCGCCGGATACGTCCATCACCGTAAGCACCCGCGGCAACCGCTGCGAGCATTCCGGCATCTGGTACAATCTGGAGGGCTACTACAAATATTACCTGAACGCTTCTTACTATCAGAATCTTTACGGCATTCAGGTCTCACTGGACCAGAGCCAGCTAGACACGGTAAATCAGGCATTGGCCAACGCAGACCACTGGTCGGCCATTTACAACTGCACCTCGTTCTCTGCGGGCCTCTGGAATGCCGTATGCTCCGATACGCTCTGCGCCGGTGTGCCCGAGACCCCGGCCGACCTGAAAGCGGACATGCTGAGGAAGTACCCAGACAAGACGGTGTTCGGGCCGACCGTCCCGTATGATTATATCGTATATTACGGCACCAGCCTGACCCCCAGTCAGGAATTTTCCTGACAGAAGATTTTCTCTTGTAATTCTGCGCGCTCTGCTGTATGATATAGGTCATGTATCCAAGTGTATCTTGTCACCGTTACGGAGGAACCTATGACAGCAACCAAAACGCCCGCGTTCCATAAGCCGCCGCTGTTCACCCGGCAGCAGCTCATTGCCCTGCTGCTGCCGCTGATCGCAGAGCAGGCGCTCAGCGTGACCATCGGTCTGGCCGACACGCTGATGGTCTCCTCGGTGGGGGAAGCCGCTGTTTCCGGCGTGAGCCTTGTGGACAGCTTCAACACCCTGATGATCCAGATCATGAGCGCCCTTGCCACCGGCGGCGCGGTGGTCACCAGCCAGTACATCGGCCGGCAGGAGCCAAAGGATGCCAAGAATGCAGCGGCGCAGATCCTGTTCATCCTGTCCAGCTTCAGCCTGCTGGTGGCCGCCGTTGTGGTGGCGGGCCGCCATGCCATCCTGCGCGGCATCTTCGGCTCCATCGACGTGGACGTGATGCGCTATGCCGAGACCTACTTCCTGCTCTCGGCCCTGAGCTACCCGTTCATCGGCCTGTACAACGCCGGTGCGGCCCTGTTCCGGGCGCAGGGCAACAGCAAGATCAGCATGATGTCCAGCCTTGTAATGAATGTGGTGAACATTGGCGGCAACGCCGTGCTGATCTACGGCTTCAAAATGGGCGTGATGGGTGCCGCACTGGCCAGCCTTGTGTCCCGTGCCATTGCCTGTGTGGCTGTGCTGTACCTGCTGCAGCGGCCCGCCTGCCCGCTGCGTGTGGACGGCCTGCAGGCCCTTGCCCCGAAGGCACGGCTCATCCAGCAGATCCTGCGGGTGGGCATCCCTGCCGGTATTGAAAACGGCATGTTCCAGATCGGCAAGCTGTCCGTTTCCAGCCTGACCTCCACTCTGGGCACCGCCGCCATTGCGGCCAACGCCGTGGCAAACACCACCACCACCTTTTTGAACATCCCGGCCAACGCCGTGGGCATGGCTGCGCTGACCGTGGTGGGCCAGTGCCTTGGCGCAGGCGAAAAAGATCAGGCCGTGTATTACTCCCGCCGCCTGATGCTGTTTGCCTACTGCGGCGCATGGTTCATGAACCTTTCGGCCTTCCTGTTTGCCAACAAATTTGCACTGGGCCTGTTCAACCTCTCGCCGGAAGCCTACGCCATGGCGCTGGAAGTGATGGTGTGGTTCAACATCGTTTCGCTGTTCATCTGGCCTTCCAGCTTTACCATGCCCAACATCCTGCGTGCGGCAGGCGATGCCCGCTTTACCATGACCGTGAGCATCGTGTCCATGTGGGCCTTCCGGGTGGGCTTCTGCTACCTGTGTGTGCTGGCCTTCCACGGCGGCCTGCTGGCCATCTGGATGGGCATGTATCTGGACTGGGCGTTCCGCTCCCTGTGCTTCTTTGTACGCTTCGTGCGCGGCAAGTGGCTGGAACAGCAGGTCATCTGAATCTTTCCTCTGCATTTTATAAGAGCCTGCCGCGAAGGCAGGCTCTTTTTTACGCAATACGCACAAATAATTTATTTGTTTTTCAGCAATGTTGTCTGCTTTCATTCTTGTTTTTGTCACATTCCCGGCGTATAATTTCACAGTGCTAAGAGCTTTCACTTCTGCAAAAAGGAGGCTTTTTCAATGAAACGCAGTTGGTTTTCGCGCCATCCGCTTTGCTTCATGGCGCTGTATCTCATACTTTATCTTTCCGCATTCAATTTCCTGAACACCCAGATCCATATGCCGCACATCCTCGTGCACTGCCGGCTGGACGATCTGATTCCCTTCTGCAAATATGCGGTCATCCCCTATTTTGCATGGTTTCCGTGGATCCCGTTCACCCTGTTCTTCCTTCTGTGGAAGGCACCCCGGGAGGACTTCTGGCGGCTGTGTATGCCGCTGTTCAGCGGTATGACCATTGCGCTGGCCTGCTACGTGATCCTGCCCACCGGGCTGAATCTGCGCCCCTGCTATGTGCCGGGCACAGACATCTTCGCCCGTGCGGTGCGGTTCCTGTACAGCACCGACACACCCATCAATGTCTGCCCGTCCATCCATGTGTTCAACTCGGTCACGCTGATGCTTGCCTATCACCGCTGCCGCATCTTTGAGCAGCCCCGGTTCCGCTGGATGCGCCCGGCCGCTGATGTGCTGTGCATCTCCATTGTATGCTCCACCATGCTGCTCAAGCAGCACAGCTGCATCGATGCAGCGCTGGGCGCTTTGCTGGCGCTGGCACTGGATACCGCGTTCAGCCGTATGATGGACACCAACGATCTGCCGCAGATGCGCCGCATCTGAATCTCTATAAAAAAGAAATGCGCTGTCATCGGGGGCAGCGCATTTCTTTTTTTGTTCAGAACAGATCCTCCGGCAGGCAGACATCCTGCTTTGGCACCTTTGCCCAGGAAAAGTCTTTGATCAGGCTTTCCGGTGTGCGGGGCGCAGGCTCCGGCTGCAGGCCGTAGGCGTAGGCAAGCTTGCCCACGATCTCCTGCGCGGTATACTTTTCCCTCAGGTTTTCCAGACTCTGGTCGCCGTCGCGCTTGGAGAGCCGCCGCCCATCCGGGGCCAGCAGCAGCGGGCAGTGGGCAAACCCCGGTGCCTGCAGGCCCAGCAGGCGGTACAAATACAGCTGCCGTGCCGTGGACGAAAGCAGGTCTGCACCGCGCACCACTTCGGTAACGCCCATGCGGGCATCGTCCACCACCACGGCCAACTGATAGGCGAACACGCCATCCGCCCGGCGCAGGTAGAAGTCCCCGCAGTCGTGCAAAAGATTTTCGGTGTGCGGGCCCATGCAGCCATCCACAAATGTGATGTCCTCGTCCGGCACCATCAGACGGTAGGCAGGGGCCTTCTTTTTGCGTTTTTCCTCAATTTCGGCAGCGGTCAGGCCGCGGCAGGTGCCCGGATAGACCACGTTGCCGTCCGAGGTATGGGGCGCGCTGGCCGCGTGCAGCTGGGCGCGGGAGCAAAAACACGGGTACACAAGGCCGCGCTCTTCCAGCTTTTTGTAGCTTGCGGTGTAGATCTCCGCGCACTCACTCTGGTAATAGGGGCCGTTCGGCCCACCGGTGCTGCCGCCCTCGTCCCACGCAAGGCCCAGCCAGTCCAGATCCTGTTCCAGCAGGTCAGCATAGATGCGCGGGCAGCGCTCGGCATCCAAATCCTCAATGCGCAGCACGATACGCCCGCCCTGACTTTTTGCGCTGAGCCACGCCAACAGGCTGCAGGCCAGATTGCCAAGATGCAGCCGCCCGCTGGGGCTGGGGGCAAAGCGGCCGGTTGGCGGTACAGGCTCTGTTTTTTGCGTAAAAACTGCTTGTTCTTGCATGTGTATCCTTTCAGCCGCCGGACGATTTAAAATTGCCGACGCGTTCGCTTTGGCAATATCAGCGGAAATATTATTTTTAAATTTGTAACTCCGAAACGACTGCGGTCGTTTCGGAGTTACTTTTTCACGGGAAAAGTCGTAACGGGAAACGGCATGTTGCTGCTGTCGGCTTATCGCCGTCGCGCAGCGACTATAAATCGGTGGAACACAAAAAATCCTCTAGCGGAGCGACTTGGATTTTTTGTATGGAGCCCAACTGCTTTGGGGTTACTAGGGGCGAGCAGCCCCTAGTTTGCAACGGCAACGACCGCGGCCAGCGGCCGAAACAGGGAGGAGCTGTTGGGGCAGCGGCCTGCAGGATGCGAGTGCCGCGCAAGGCACGAAGCAGACGCAGGGAGCCGCAACCCGCCGCCTCCCGCGCCTCGAAAGTAGCGGAGACCTTGCCGCGCTGAACACGCGGCATTTGCTGCGCAAACCGGTCTGCGGCTTAAAAGCCCCACTGGGGCTTTCATGCCCTGTGGGCCCCGCCGTCCTTTCTGGTTCTCTTTTGGCACGCAAAAGAGAACGTACCCGGCGGTAATGCTTTTTACAAAAGGCATGAAACTTGATCCACGCGAATACGCTCTGCACAGGAAGCCGCTTTTTCCCTATTATAGTTGCCCCTCTGCCAAAGGTCAACAGACCACCCGGCCAAGCCGCCGCTCCACCGCCTGCCGCACCTCCGGCGCGCGGATGCCGTACACGATCTGCACATCGCAGCCGCTTTGCACCACACCGCTGCAGGGCAGGGCTTTCAGGGCCTGCTCCTTGACGAAGGCCGGGTCGTTCACCGTGACACGCAGGCGGGTAAAGCAGTTGTCCACCGTGCGGATGTTCTCCCGCCCGCCAAAGGCCGCAATGAGCTTTTCTATTCCCTGCTCGTCCAGCGGCAGGGCCTTTTCCGGCCGGGACGGCTCTTCCGGGCGGCGGCCCGGTGTGGGCAGGTCCAGCGCCTTGATGAGCACAGTGAACACCACAAAATACACCGCGATCTGGGCAAGGCCCAGCAGATACAGCACCGGGTAGTTCGTGCGGGCCGCACCAGCGGAAAGGTTCATCACAAGCGACCCCAGAAAGTTCGAGGTAAACGCCGTGACTCCGCACAGGTGCAGCAGCACGATGAAGCTGCCGGAGATGGCTGCGTGCGCCAGCCACAAAACCGGTGCCGAGAAGCAGAACAGAAAATCCAGCGGCTCCGTAATGGAAGCCAGCGATGCCGTAAAGGCCAGCGGCAGCAGCTGAAGGGCAGTCTTTTTGCGGCTGCCCCGCCGGGCACAGAAGATGAATGCCGCCGCAATGCCAAAGTAGCCGAAGGTCTTGGTAAAGCCGGTGTACATCCACACGATGCCATCCGAAAACGGCAGGCCGAGGTTATATTCGGTCATCATGACCACATAGGCACCGGTATAGGTGACGCTGCCCACCATAAGCTGACCGCCCAGCTGCGAGAACTGGAACGGCATATACACCAGATGATGCAGCCCTGTAGGGATGAGCAGCCGTTCCAGAAAGCCGTACAAAAACAACCCGATATTGCCGGAAGCGGCAATGAAGCCGGTGACGGCCGCAATGGCCTTCTGGATAGGCGGCCAGACAAAGCAGGCCCCAGAGCCCAGCACCGCCGCCAGTGCCGCCACGCAGGCAAAGGACCACCGCACACCGGAGAACACACCGCCCAGAATGCCGCGGTGGGCTTTTTCGCAGGTGCGGTCATATACAAAGGCGGTGAGCAGGCCCAGCAGAATGCCGCCGAACACGCCGGTGTCCACAGTCTGGATGCCCAGCACCATGGTCTGGCCTGCGCTGTACAGGCCGGTAAGCGCATCCGGCTGCGCCAGCAGGCCCAACTCGGTCAGCGTTACATTGCCCGCTGTCAGGTAGACAAGATAGCTCATCAGGGCGATGAACGCCGCCTGATGCTTTTCCCGCTTTGCCAGCGCCGCCGCAAGACCGGTGCAGAACAGCACGCTCAGATTTGAAATGACCGCCGTGAGGCATTTGTAAATGATCCTGCCCGCCAGCTGCACCGGCTCCCACCGCAAAAAGGGCAGCACCCCGGCCAGCGGCGCACTGGTGAGCAGTGCGCCCACCACCAGCAGCAGGCCCGCCGCCGAAAGATAGCTCAGCGGTGCCAGCATTGCGCGGGAGAACCGCTCCAATGCGGCTGTGATGCGGTGCTTCATGGGCGTTTTCCTCCTTTCCGGCTGACCTGGGCAGACACTATACTTGTAGTCAACCGATTTTTGCAAAAAATGTCAAGAATGCAAAGTTCCCAAAAATGCGTTTCTTCTTTGTGCAGAGTGCATATTTCCCGCTTGAAATTCGTTCTGCGCTGTCCGATTGACAACCGCCGCGGCAGAACGTATACTTAGGGTGTATCGTTTTGAAGTGCTGCGGCCCGGCTGCGGCACCGCTCAAGGAGGACACTACTATGAAATTGAGATATGCCCGCATCCTCTCGCTGCTGCTCTGCGCAGCGCTGGCCTGCAGCATTCTGGCAGGCTGCGGCGGCTCAACCGCCAGCAGTTCCGAAGCGCCAAGCTCTGCAAGCAGTTCTGCAAGCTCCGCTGCTTCCGGCGAAGACCTGCCTGATTCCACCACCCGGGCCGACACCTCCGGCCTGAACCCCGGCGATTTTGACGAGAACTCCATCTTCTCTATCACCGGCACCGCTGCCGCCTTTGAGCCTTGTCTGGGCTGGGGGCCGGGTGTTTCCGGCTGCTCGCTCAAATCGGTGATCGCAGCGGCATCCCTGCTGCAGTGGGCAGAAAACGCCCGCCTTGCCTCCCGCACCCCGGAAGCCGTGCAGGAAGCTTTCTACAGCTGGTACGACACGCTGGACGCTGATGAGCAGGAAAGCTTTGCCGAGGCCTGGACGATGATCGAGCCGGATGCGCTGAGCCTTTTGAGCGACAAGGACAGCATGGCTGGCCGCATTGAGGATGCCGGCCTTGACCCGGACACCCTGCCCGGCTGCACCCTGAAGAACTGGCAGGCCCTGCAGACCGTGCTGGACGACTGCGTGCCCGCAGTGGGTCAGTGAACCCAACATAAAAAGAAGCTGACCGGGCTGGTCAGCTTCTTTTCGTTTTTGCGGAAAAGGCCGGGGTCGCCTGCGGCATCAGACCTTCTTCAGCACATACTGGCGGGTGCCCATGCCGATCTTCTCGGCCTGCTCCAGCGTGGCCTTCCACTCGATATTGGGATTGGAATCCTTGAAGTTGTCGTGGTGGCAGTTCCAGCCGGGCTTTGCAAGGTTCTGGCCCAGCTGGCTGTTCGGCAGCGGCTGTGCATTCAGGCAGGCGTCCGCGCAGGCCTGATCCAGCGCCACCGGGTCAAAGGACGCAAAGATGCCGATATCCGGCAGGATGGGAGCATCGTTCTCGCAGTGGCAGTCGCAGTTGGGGCTGATGTCCTGCACCAGAGAAACATGGAAGCAGGGACGGCCTGCGCATACGGCAGCCGCGTACTCGGCCATCTTGCGGTCCAGCATCTCATTGGCGCTGTCGCACTGAGAATAGATGGCGTCAAAGTTGCAGGCACCGATGCAGCGGCCGCAGCCCTTGCACTTGGTCTGATCAATGACGGCCTTGTTGTTTGCATCGTAGGTGATGGCATCGGAGCCGCACTCCTTCGCGCAGCGGTGGCAGCCGCGGCACAGGCTCTGCTGCACCTCCGGGTGTCCGGCGGCGTGCTGTATCATCTTGCCTGCGCGGGAGCCGCAGCCCATGCCGATGTTCTTGAGAGTACCGCCGAAGCCGGTGGATTCGTGGCCCTTGAAATGGGTCAGGCTGATAAAGATATCTGCGTCCATGATGGCGCGGCCGATCTTTGCCGTCTTGCAGTATTCGCCGTTCGGCACCGGCACCTCTGCTTCATCGGTGCCGCGCAGGCCGTCCGCAATGATGACCTGACAGCCGGTGGTCATGGGCCAGAAGCCGTTCAGCTGGGCACAGGTGAGGTGCTCCAGTGCGTTCTTGCGGCTGCCCGGATACAGGGTGTTGCAGTCGGTCAGAAACGGCAGACCGCCCTGCTCCTTGCACAGGTCAGCCACCACCTTGGCGTAGTTGGGGCGCAGGAATGCCAGATTGCCCAGCTCACCGAAATGCATCTTGATGGCAACGAACTTGCCATCCATATCAATATCCTTGATGCCGGCGGCGATGCACACGCGGCGCAGCTTGTCCAGCAGGCTGGTGCCCACGGGACAGCGGAAATCTGTATAATAGACCTTGGATGCTTCCATAGCAGTTTCCTCCATTTTGTTTGCGCGGCACGCTGCCGCATACTCTCTTATTTTGTAGTATAGCACATCTTTTTGCAAAGAAAAAGTGCTGTCGTAAAGGGCGGCGGGCACACCTCTGCGTCCCACGATCAAAATGGCCTCCGCTGATCGCTCTGGCCATATTTAGCGGAACTATCATTTCCTAACGAAAGAAAGCCGGAAATCTGCGGATTTCCGGCTTTCTATTTTCACAGGAAAGAGTCGTAGCAGTCAGCGGCATCGTGCAGCGCCGGCTTCCTGCGGAAGCGTTCGCGTAGCAGACGGAGCACAAACTTGCCCGCACGGCGCGTCGCGCAAGCGACTCAAAATCGGCGGAACACAAAAAATCCTTTAGCGGAGCGGCTTGGATTTTTTGTATGGAGCCCAACAGCTTTGGGGTCACTAGGGGCGAGCAGCCCCTAGTTCGTGCCTCCCGCGCCTCGAAAGTAGCGGGTGCTTTTCTGGTTCTCTTTTGGCACGCAAAAGAGAACATCCCCGGCGGCGATGCATCTTGCAAAAGGCATGAAGCCCGCCCCACACGAATGCGCTCTGTGCGGGAAGCATTCCAAATCAGAAGATTGCCGTCGCAGCCGCCACTGCCAGCACAATGATGCCCAGCACGATGCGGTAGGCACCAAAGAACTTGAAATCGTGGCGCTTGACGTAATCCATCAGGAAGCGGATGGCGGCAAGGCTCATGCCAAAGGCCACCACACAGCCCACTGCCAGCACAGCCACCTCGGTGCCGGTCATCACAGAACCGCCGACAACGAACTTGACCACCTTGAGCAGGGATGCGCCCGCCATGACCGGGATGGCCAGATAGAAGGTGAACTCTGCCACACAGGCGCGAGACAGGCCCAGCAGCAGGCCGCCCACGATGGTGGCACCGGAGCGGGAGGTGCCCGGAATGATGGCCAGACACTGCCACAGGCCAATGATGATGGCATCGCGGTAGGTGATCTGCTCCAGTCGGCTCACGTGCGGCGCGGCGCGGCGGTTCTCCACAACAAAGAACAGCGCGCCGTACAGAATGAGCATCGCGGCAACCGTGATGTAATTGTAGAAGTGAGCTTCCATCCAGTCGTCCAGCGGGCTGATGATGAGCACCGGGATCGTGGCCGCTACCACCTTGAACCACAGGCTCCACACGCTAGGCTTGGAAATGACTCTGCCCTGCTTCATGCCAAAGGGCCACAGCTTGCCCCAGAACAGCACCACCACGGCCATGATGGCACCCAGCTGGATGACCACACGGAACATGGACATGAACTCTTCGCTTGCGTTGAATTTGATGATCTGTTCCAGCAGGATCATATGACCGGTGGACGAAATGGGAAGCCACTCGGTAATGCCCTCCACAATGCCCATCAGGATGGCTTTGATGATCTCAAAAAACGTAAGTACCCCTCCTTGTGCACAAAGGCACAGCAGCTTATTTTCTTCCAGTATACCATACTATGTCTCTGCACGCACGCAGAATGCGAAAATTTTTACGCCCGCCGCCACTTTTGCCCTGCAGGCTGTTACTGCGCTGGGAAATGTGTTATACTGATGCAAAGACCCTTTTCCTTCTATTTTATCCGCAAATCAAAACAGAGTTTAAACACCCTTGGTATTTTTGTTGAACTATTCTACAACGAGGTGAATCCATATGAATATTCTGGTGATCGGCTGCGACCAGGTGGGCGCTTCCCTCATCCGCGATCTGGAACGCATCGGCCATGATATCTCGCTGATCGAAAAGGATCCCGAACAGCTCAAGCGTCTGGATGCCTTTGACGACTACAGCTTTGGCGGCACGGCTCTGGTGGGCGACCCCACCGACCCGGATACCCTGCGGCAGGGCGGCATTGACAGCTGCGATGCCGTGGCCGCTGTGAGCGAGGACGACTCGGTAAACCTGATGGCGGCACAGATCGCAAAAAGCATCTTCCGCCGTGAGAAGGTGATCTGCCGCGTGTCCGACCCGCACCTGCAGGTGCTGTACCACAAGGCTTACGAGATCGACACCATCTGCCCCACGGTGCTCACCGAGCAATCGGTGTTCCGCGCACTGGCAAAGTAAAAAGTGAGGGAAGCATATGAAAGTTTGTATCGCAGGCGGCGGCAAGGTGGGCATGTATCTGGCCCAGAGCCTGCTGGCCCACCGCCACAAAGTGACCATCATTGAACCGCAGGAAATGCTGTGCCGTTCGCTGGCCGATTCGCTGGATATCCCGGTGATCTGCGGCGATGCCATCAGCTTTGACACCATGCGCACGGCCGACGTTGCCAGCTGCGATGCCTTTGTGGCCGTGACCGGTGCGGACGAGAACAACCTTGTTGCCTGCCAGATCGCAAAGCGGGAGTTTGGCGTGAACCGCACTGTGGCCCGGGCCTCCAACCCCAAGAATCGCGAGCTGCTGCACACCTTAGGCGTGGACACCGTAGTGTGCGGCACCGACAACCTGAGCCACATCCTTGAGCGCGAGATCGAGACGGATACCATCCGCCAGCTGCTCTCGCTGGGCGGCGGCACTGCCAGCCTGAACGAAATTTTGCTGCCGGAGAACTTCAAGTTTGCAGGGCAGGCGGTCAAAGACATCCCCATGCCGGGCGATGCCATTCTGGTGTGCATCACCCGCGATGCGGAGTTCATCATCCCCCACGGCAATACCACCTTACTGCCGTGGGACCGCATCCTCTGCCTGACGCAGGATGACACCCTGCACCTGCTGATGGATGCCTGGGGCCTTTCCGGAAAATGACCGAACGTGACCTGCTGCGCACGGCGCTGATCATCCCGCCCAAGGGCCGGGCCGTGCTGTGCGTCTGGGCCGCTGTTCCCGGCGTGTTCTGCGCGCCTTTTGTGTTCTGGCAGAGCCTGTTTGCCGGGTGTATTTTCTGTGCCCTGTGGGCGTGCCTTGTGTTCGCCGCGTGGGCAAGAGCCTGCAGCTTTACCGCAGTGCTCACTGCCCGGAACACTGCCGTGCGGGCCGGTATCGCCGTTCCCATCACACGGCAGCTTCCCCGCCGGGCCGTGACTGGCGTGTGGACCCTGCGCACGCCGCTTCTGTGGCTGGCCGGGTGCAGCGTGCTGGTGGTGCACGGCCCGGGCGTACAGCTGTTCCTGCCGGGCGTGGATGCCCTGCAGGCGCAGGCCCTTGCCGCTGTGCTGATGGAGGAAACGCCATGACCGAACGCGGCTTCCACCCGTTTGCGGTGCTGCATTTTTTGCGCAAGACCATCCTGCTCTATCTGCTGCCGCTTTTGCAGGTGCTGTTTGCCCGCAACTGGGCGGCGCTGCGCACGGCTCTGGTGCAGGGCGCGGCGCTGCTGACAGTGCTTGCCGCTGTGAGCGCCGCCGTGCTGCACGCAGGCCGCTGGCGGGTGGATGCACAGGGAACCCTGCGGGTGCGCTGGCGGCTGGGCGTGCGGCTGGACCGCTGCCTGAAAGCCAGCCAGCTGGCAGCGCTCACCATCGAGCGGCCCCTGCTCTACCGGCTGGCCGGTGCCAGCCGGGTGGTGCTGTACCCTGCCGGGCAGAAGCGCACCCTGACCCTGCTTTTGAGCGCGCAGAACGCGCAGTTTTTAGCTGACCGCATGATGCCGCGCCGGGATGCTGTGGCCCACACCCCGCGCGGCGGCGAAAAGCTGGCCTTTGCGGTGCTGGGTGCCAACGGCCTTTCCACCCTTGCTTTGCTGGCGCTGGCCATCAAACAGAGCAGGCCCTATGCGCCGGATGCCCAGACGGCGGCCTTTGCCCACCTGAACCGCATTGCGGCGTGGGCGGCGCGCTGGCTGCCCATGGGCACAGCATGGCTGCTGGTGCTGGGCGGTGTGCTGTTCTGCGCAAGCCTTGTGCGCAGTGCGGCCCATGCGGCCCATTACACCGTGTGGCGCACCGAGAGTCACCTTGGCAGCAGGGGCGGCTTTGTGCGCCGGTATGAGATGCGCCTTGCGCTGGAACATCTGAGCTATGCGGACCTGCGCCGCTCGCCTGCCACATGGGCGCTGGGCTGCTGCCCGGTGTTCGTTACAGCAGGCAGCTGCCGGCCGGAGATCCCGTTGCTGGTCTGGCGGGAGGACGGCCCCTTTCTACAGGAGCTGCTGCCCGGCTTTGTCCTGCCGCCAAAAGCCCCGGTGGACACCGCAGGCCGCAGCATCCCGGCGTTTTTTCTGCCTGCCGGCATCCCCTGCGGGCTGTGCCTGCTGCTGACAGCGGTATCCCGCTACACCCTGCCTGCGCTTACGGTGCCGCTGCTGGTGGTCACTGCTGTGTTTGCCGCCCTGCTGGTGGGTGCGTACAACGGCTGGCGCAAAGAGGGCATCTGGCTGCAAAACGGCCGCCTGACCCTGCGCTGGCAGCACGGCTTCCATCTGCACGACATCTGCGTGCTCTGCCCTGTTCCGGCCCTGACGGCCATGCAGTCGCCATGGGCCGCGGCGGTGCACCGCACGAACCTCACCCTCACCTTTCCGGGCGGGGTGAAGTGCAGGGTGCGCAGCGTAAAGTGCAGCGAACTGCCTTTTTTGCTTTTCTGAAACTGTAAGGAGTCTTTTTCTGTGATAAAAACTGTATTATTCGATCTGGACGGCACCCTTCTGAACACCATCGACGACCTTGCCGATGCAGGCAACTGGGTGTGTGCACAACACGGCTGGCCCACCTTTACGGTGGAACAGTTCAAGCACATGGTGGGCAACGGCATCCCGAAGCTGGTGGAGCGCTTCTCGCCGGAAAATGCCCGCACGCCGGAGCAGCTGGCGGCCACGCTGGCCGAGTTCACCGCCCGGTACGACGCCCACAAGGAGGACAAGACGGCCCCTTATCCCGGCATCCCGGAGCTGCTGGACGAGCTGCGGGCACAGGGTGTTCAGTGCGCAGTGTTCTCCAACAAGGCCGACCCGCTCTGCGGCAAGATCATCGCCCACTATTTCGGCACAGGCCGCTTTGCCGCTGTGCGCGGCAACAGGCCCGGCGTGCCCACCAAACCGGACCCCGCCGGGCTGTATGCGCTGATGGACGAGATCGGTGCAGACCGCTCTGCCACCCTGTTCGTGGGCGACAGTGATGTGGACATCCTCACCGGACACAATGCCGGACTGCCCGCCATGGGCGCGCTGTGGGGCTTCCGGGGCCGCGCAGAACTGACCGCTGCCGGTGCGGATGCACTGGCGGCAGTGCCAGAGGATATTTTTACTTATATCAAAAACAACTGAGGACGCAAAAAGGCGAGCCGCCCATTGGACGGCTCGCCTTTTGTGTTCTTTGGGGTAACTTTATCAGCCCAGAGTGACTTCCTGGATCTTGGAGGAAGCGAACTCGAAGGGCCAGACAGTCTTCCACTCCTGATCCTGCACCTGTGCGATAGCAACAGAAGCGTAGGTGTTATCACGGTAGTGCTTTGCGCCGCCGATCTCGTACTCGGGAGCGAACTCGATCTTGGAGTAGGGCAGAACGATCTTGCGGCCGCCCTCGAATGCACCGTCGATGGACAGCTCTGCCAGAGCGTCGCGGACGGCAGCACCGTCGGTGGAGCCGGCCTTCTCGATGGCGGTCTTGAACAGCCACACAACGGTGTAGGACTCAGCAGAGTGACCGTTCATGTTGACGTTGTAGACCTTCTTGAAGTCCTCGTTGATCTCCACGCCGTTGGTCAGGTCGGGGTTGAACTCGACAACAGAAGCCACGCCGTTTGCGGATGCGCCCAGGTTCGGGATGAAGGAAGGATCGGTGAAGCCGTTTGCCTTGGCAACGATCATCTTGGGCTTGTAGTTCTGCTCCTTCAGGGTCTGGACGAACAGAGTAGCGTCGCCGATGTAGGAGTCGCACAGAATGGCATCGGGATCAGCCTGCTTCAGGGCCAGGACCTGAGAGGACAGGTCGGTAGCGTTGGAGCTGTAGTCCACTTCGGCCACAACATCCAGACCGTAATCGGGTGCGAACAGGTTGACGCAGCGGATCAGCTCCTGACCGATGGCAGCCTTATCGGTGAAGATGGCGACCTTCTTGATCTCGTTGCCGGTCTGCTCCTTGGAGTCCTGCAGATACTTCAGCATATCTTCCACGTAGACGGAGTTCAGCGGGCACAGACGGAAGAAGTAATCGTAGTCCTTGTGGTCCTCGTCGGTCAGACGGTCCAGCGTGGAGATAGCGGTGATCATGGGGATGCCGTACTGCTGGCAGACCTGAGCCACGACCTCGGTGACGACGGACATGTGGCAGCCCATAATGACGTTGACACCTTCCTGAGTGATCAGGCGCTCTGCCTCGGACTTACCGGTGGCTGCGTCGCCTGCGTGGTCACCGCGGACGACTTCCAGCATCTGACCGTTCACGCCGCCTGCCTTGTTGATCTCGTCCACTGCGAAGTCGATGCCGCGCAGGATGTTCTCGCCGATGGCTGCGTTGCCGCCGGACATTGCGTAGATGGTACCGATCTTGATGGTGTCGCCGGAGGGAGCAGCTGCGGTGCTGCCGGATGCTGCGGGAGCAGTGCTGGTGGAAGCGGAAGAGCCGCCGCAGGCGGTCAGAGCAGCTGCGCTGCCCAGAACAGCGGATGCCTTCAGGAAGCTTCTACGAGAGATCTTTTTCATAATTGTCCTCCAATTCTGTTTGTAAAAACAGCTTGTTTATACGAGTCTCCGGCTGTGCCGTGTGAACTAGCACCTGCCGGAGATCCGGTTTCCGAATCAGATGCCGAGGTACGCCTTCTTGACGTGCTCGTTTGCCGAAAGCTCGGCGGCGGTTCCTTCCAGTGCCACGCGGCCATTCTCAATAACATAGCCGCGGTCAGCCGCTGCAAGGGCTTTGGTGATATCCTGCTCCACCAGCAGCACCGAGATGCCGTCATTCTTCACCATGGTCTTGGCCACTTCCAGAATGTCGTCCACGATGTTGGGGGCAAGGCCCAGACTGGGCTCGTCCAGGATCAGCAGCTTGGGCATACCGATCAGTGCACGGGCCACGGCCACCATCTGCTGCTCGCCGCCGGACAGAGTGCCGGCAGCCTGCTTTGCGCGCTCGCGCAGTTTGGGGAACCAGTTATAGCACTTTTCCAGATTTTCTGCAAAATGCGCCTTGGTCTCCTTATTGAATGCACCCAGTTCCAGATTTTCCAGCACGGTCATCTCGGTAAAGAGCTGACGGCCTTCCGGCACCTGCACGATGCCGCTGTCCAGAATAACGCGGGAGCTTTTGCCGGAGAGGTCCTCCCCGTTGAACTCCACCTTGCCGGAGCTGGCCTTGACCATGCCTGTGATGGTGCGCACCATGGTGGTCTTACCGGCACCGTTGGAGCCAAGGATGGCAACGATCTCGCCATCCTTCACCTCAAAGCCGATGTCCCACAGGATGTTCACAGAGCCGTAACCGGCGTTCAGACCTTCAACTTTAAGCACTTGCGCCCTCCTTTTTGGTGCCCAGATACACCTCCATGACGTAGGGATCGTTCATGACCTGCTCGGGCGTGCCCTCAGCGATCTTTTCGCCGTGGTGAAGGACGATGACCTTCTCGCACAGGCTCACGACCGCCTTCATGATGTGCTCGATGAGCAGGATGGTGACGCCGGACTCGTTGATCTTGCGGATCAGCTGGATGGCCTCTTCGGTCTCAGCCGGGTTCAAGCCTGCCATGTTCTCATCCAGAAACAGCACTTCGGGCTTGGTGGCCAGAGCGCGGGCCATCTCCAGACGCTTCTGGTCCGGCGTGCCCATGTCCTTGGAGATCACATGACGCTTTTCGTACAGGCCGGTAAAGTGCAGCACCTCCATGGCGCGCTCCTTGGCCTCTTTTTCGCTCTTTGCACCGGCGTGGCCGAAGTAGGCTGCTGCGGTGACGTTATCCAGAACGCTCAGGTTCTTCAGAGGTTTCATGATCTGGAAGGTGCGGGCGATCTTCATGTTGGTGTACTCATACGCCTTTTTGTTGGTGATGTCCTCACCATTGTAGAAGATCTTGCCTTCGGTGGGCGGGTAGTAGCCGCAGATCATGTTGAAGGTGGTGGATTTACCAGCACCGTTGGGGCCGATCATGCCGGTGATGGAGCCTTTCTCCACCGAGAAAGAAACATCATGCACGGCGGTCAGACCCTTGAACCGCTTGGTCAGGCCCTGGACTTCAATAATAGGCTTTTCTGCCATGATTACTTCCCTCCCTTGTCTGCCATCAGCTCATACTCTTCCAGCACGTCCAGAGACGGCTTTTTGAGGATCTTTTCATCGATGAAGGTCTTGACCTTCGAGTTCATGTACCAGCCCAGAATACCGGACGGACGGAAGCGGATGACCACGATCAGCACGATGGCATACATCAGCATGTTGATGCCGGGCAGGATGGCGGCAAAGTTTGCACGCAGCAGTTCGCTCAGCGGGATCATGATGAGGCCGCCGATCAGCGGGCCTTCGATGTAGGCAGCACCGCCCACGACTGCCGGCAGCACGATCTCAGTGGACTTGGACTGGATCATAATATCGGGGTCGATGTAGCGGATGTAGCTGACGTAGAAGAAGCCGACCAGACCGGCAATGATAGCCGAAATGACAACGGCAATGACCTTGTACTTGGTGGGGTTGATGCCGATGGCGGCGGCAGCGTCCTCATCCTCGCGGATGGTGCGCAGCGCAAAGCCCAGCTTGGAGCGGCCGATTTTCTTCATGATGAGGTAAACGCCCACCATCATGATGAAGCCGATGTAGTAGTACGGCACCTTGCTGGTAAAACGGAACTGCGCAAAGGAGTCCTTGCCGAAGGGCAGGCCCACACCGGATGCGCGGCCGAAAAACTCCGAGTTGATGATGAACTGACGGATGGACTCGGCAAACGCGATGGACACCAGCGTGAAGTAGGGGCCGCGCAGGATCAGGCTGGGGAAGAAGATGACACCGGCCACAACGCCCACAACGAGCATATCCAGCACAGCGGCCACCCAGGGGTTCATGCCCGTCTTTGTGACCACCAGACAGCACACATAGGCACCCAGACCCATGTAAGCGGCCAGACCCAGCGAGTTCTGGCCGGTGATGCCGCCCAGAATGTTCCATGCCATGGACAGGGTGGACATATAGAAGGTAAGAACGAAAATGTTGATGATGTAGGGTTTATCCACGACCAGCGGGATCGCGGCGAAGATGGCGACGATGATAGCCAGAACGATCGCCAGATTGCGGTGATAGGTTTTAACTGCTTTTCTGGTATCCATCTTATCGCCTCCTCAGAATCATGACCTGACGCACGACCAGAATGATGATGAAGGTGACGAACACGATCATATCACTGTAGGACGGGCTGATGAACAATGCACTCATCTGCTCCAGCAGGCCCAGGAAAATACCGGCGAAGAATGCGCCGGGGATGGAGCCCAGACCGCCCACGACCACGACGATCAGTGCGCGGAAGCCGAAGCTTGCGCCTGCAGTGGGATAGATGGTGTAGAACTGGGTCAGCAGAGAGCCGGCGATACCGGCCAGAGCCACGCCCAGACCATAGGTCAGGATGTAAATTTTCTTGACGTTGATACCCACGACCTCGGCACCGACAGGGTTCTGGGAAACGGCGCGGATCTGCTTGCCGGTGGTGGAATACTTGAGGAAGGCAAACAGCGCAATGGCGACCACGATCAGGATCAGGAAGCTGATCAGACGGGGCAGCGCGATCGTGACCGGGCCAAGCGGGATGTAGGTCTGCGAATAAGGGGTAATGATCTTATAATAGGTGGAACCAAAGATGACCAGAGCGCCGTTGGTGAGCAGCAGGCCCAGACCGACGGTGAGGAACAGCAGGTTCGTAAAGCTCTTGGTCTTGAGCGAAGGGGTGATCAGAGTGGACTGGATCAGCGCACCCAGACCGAACATGAGCACTGCAACGATGGGAAGGGCTACATAGGGGTCCACCCCAAAGTAGGTATACAGAACATAGGTGATGTACATGCCCACCATCAACATTTCGCCGTGGCAGAAGTTGACGATGTTCATAACACCGAAAATGATGTTCTGGCCCATACCCATCAGGGAGTAGAAACCGCCCAGCAGGATCCCGTTTACCAGTGCTTGCAAAAAGACTTCCATTGACATCCTCCCGTTCTAAGCATCAGGCGATGGGAACAGATGATGCAAAAACTGCACGCTGCATCCGCCATCGGCCCGTACTCGTGATTGAAAACCGCCCTTGTGGACTCCATTTCCTCCCTTCTGCTCGTACAATTGAAATATCATCTGTATTGTAACGTAAGTGCAGCCTGTATACAAGATATTATTTCTACCAAACTTTGTCATGAATTTATATGGAAAGTGCCAGAATATCCCAGAGTTTTTGGTGTGCAAGCCAATTTTCGCAGTTAAAAATGGAGGATTGATGTCTCATTGACATAATTTTGTTACTATTTCAGGCCGGAAATTTACGGAAAATGCAGAAAAACCCGGCAGAAGAGCACCTGAACGTGTTCCCCTGCCGGGCTTTTTATCCATAAAATGGCATGTGGTATTCAAGATGAAGGCGCAGCGCCGCCCTGTCTCGGGTTGTGGTTCCCAGCGTATGCCTCACGCCTTGGAGCGGCGTTCGCATCCCGCTGACCACGGCCCCAGCTTCGCTTTCCTGTACTCCCCTTTTTGTCGCTATGCGACATCTTCCCCCGACCGGGGGAAGTCTTTGCTCGCTGGCGGCGGTCAGCTCAGCTGCAATTCCCGTACGGGTCAAATTAAAAATCCCCCGAGCGAATGCAGCGGCAGCAACCACATTAGACATTCCTACAGGACGGGATCTGCAACAACGACGACCGCGGCCAGTGGCCGATGCAGGGAGGAGTTGTTGGGGCAGCGGCCAGCAAGACGCACATGCCGCCCAAGGCACGCGCGGATGCTGGGAGCCGCAACCCGGGGCACTAAAAAAGAGCCCACTGGGCTCTTTTTTGCCGCCTGCGGGCGGCCGTGTTCCTTCGATTCCTCGTACGGGTTGCATGAAAAAATCCCTGATCCTAAGATCAGGGATTTTATTCATGACCCGTACGGGAATCGAACCCATGTTACAGCCGTGAAAGGGCCGTGTCTTAACCGCTTGACCAACGGGCCTTAGAAATACAGAGCTTCGCTAAAACCTCCGACTTCCATCGTCCACTACTGCGGACGACCGTCCCCCTTATCTTAGCGAAACTCTGTAACGTGGTAGCGGTAACTGGATTTGAACCGGTGACACTTCGGGTATGAACCGAATGCTCTAGCCAACTGAGCTATACCGCCACATATTGTTTGTGCACTTGAACAGTGCTCTATTATTATACCCACAGATACCCCTTTTGTCAACACATATTTTTAAAAAAATCATATTTTTTCATGTCGTCCAAAATACAAACGAAGATACGCAAAAAATCCCGCTTTCCATTGAATAGAAAGCGGGATTTTTCAACCATTTATCCGAGCCTTGTGGAAAACCCGGTGCAGTTTTAGTTCTTCTTGTGGGTGGGAACCATGACCTTCAGGCCGCCCATATACGGCTGCAGCACTTCGGGGATGGTCACGGTGCCGTCGGCCTGCAGATGGTTCTCCAGGAAGGCGATCAGCATACGCGGAGGTGCCACGCAGGTGTTGTTCAGGGTGTGGGCCAGATAGGTCTTGCCGTCCTTGCCCTTCACGCGGATGTGCAGGCGGCGTGCCTGTGCATCGCCCAGATTGGAGCAGGAGCAGACCTCGAAGTACTTCTGCTGGCGGGGGCTCCATGCTTCGATATCGCAGCTCTTCACCTTCAGGTCGGCCAGATCGCCGGAGCAGCAGTTCAGCTGACGCACCGGGATCTCCATGCTGCGGAACAGCTCCACAGAGTTCTTCCACAGCTTCTCGTACCAGTCAGCGCTCTCGTCGGGGCGGCAGACCACGATCATTTCCTGCTTCTCGAACTGATGGATGCGGTAAATGCCGCGCTCCTCGATGCCGTGAGCGCCCTTTTCCTTGCGGAAGCAGGGGCTGTAGGAGGTCAGGGTCAGGGGCAGAGTGGCCTCGTCCAGAGTCTGGTCGATGAAGCGGCCGATCATGGTGTGCTCGCTGGTACCGATCAGGTACAGGTCCTCACCCTCGATCTTATACATCATGGCATCCATTTCCGGGAAGGACATGACACCCTGCACCACGTTGCCGTGCATCATGAAGGGAGGGATCACATAGGTGAAGCCCTTGTTGATCATAAAGTCGCGGGCATAGGCCAGCACAGCCTCGTGCAGGCGGGCGATGTTGCCCAGCAGATAGTAGAAACCGTTGCCGGCCACGCGGCCTGCAGCGTCCATATCGATGCCGTCGAAACTCTCCATGATCTCGGTGTGGTACGGAATGGGGAAATCGGGGACCACAGGCTCACCAAAGCGCTGTGCTTCCACGTTGTAGGTATCATCCGGGCCGATGGGCACGCTGGGATCGATCATCTGCGGGATGGTGTACATGATCTCCTGAATGCGTGCAGACAGGGTCTCTTCTTCCTTTTCCAGCTCAGCCATCTTGTCGGCGTCGGCCTTGACGGCGGCATTGTTGGCATCGATCTGAGCCTGCAGCTCAGCCTTCTGTGCCTCATCGGTGCACTTCTTCAGCTGGCCGAACAGGGGGCCGTTGGCCTTGCTCAGCTTGTTGCGGGCAGCCTTGAGGGCTTCCACTTCCTTCAGGCATGCGCGGTACTTGGCATCCTTCTCGATGACCTCGTCCACCAGCGGGAGCTTTGCATCCTGAAACTTCTTCTTGATGTTTTCCTTGACAGCGTCCGGGTTTTCACGGACAAATTTGATATCAAGCATGATTGACTCTCCTTGCTCTATTTCGGTTCGCACAGAAGATCCCCTCCCCTGTGCCGTTCAAAGACGGTCGCCCGCCTTGGATCGCTTTATTCTTCGTTCTGGTACTGTCCCAGCAGGTTGGCAAAGGCCCGCAGCTGCTCGTCTGAATAGAAATGCACGGTCAGCTTGCCCTTGCCGTCGTGGTAGGCCACGTTCACCTCGCTGCCCAGCACCTGCTTGAGGCTTTCTTCCACCTCCACCGGCAGAGTGCCCCGCGGCTGGGGCTCTCTGGGCTCCTTTGCGGGCTTTGCCAGCTTTTTGCACAGTGCCTCGGCCTGACGCACGTTCAGCTGGTTGTCCGCAATGATCTGCGCCGCCTGCTCCTGCAGCTCCGGTGTGGGCAGGCTCAGGATCACCTTTGCGTGGCCGATATTGATAAAGCCGCTTTTCAGCAGTTCCAGCACGTTTTCCGGCAGGTTCAGCAGGCGCAGGCTGTTGGCCAGTGCGCTGCGGCTCTTGCCCAGCTTCTGTGCCGCCTGCTCCTGCGTCAGGCCGCAGCGGGTCATCAGCTCCCGGATGCCGGTTGCTTCTTCCACCGGGTCCAGATCCTCGCGCTGCAGGTTTTCCACCAGAGCCAGCTCCATGGCCTGCTCGTCGCTGACTTCCTTAATGACCACCGGCACATCGTTCAGCCCTGCCATGCGGCAGGCACGCCAGCGGCGCTCACCCGCCACGATGCTGTAGCCGCCGCGCGGGCGCGGACGCACCGCGATGGGCTGCAGCAGACCATGCTCTGCAATGCTGGCCGCCAGCTCGCCCAGCGCCTGTTCGTCAAAGGTCTTGCGCGGCTGTTCCGGGTCCGGTTCGATCTCACGCAGGGGCAAGGTGTCTACCTTTGCACCGGACTCAAAAACCGGGGCGGCATCTTCAAACAGACTGTCCAGCCCGCGGCCAAGTCCTCCTTTTCCTCTTGCCATTCATGTTCCCCCTGAGGTTTAATCTTCCAGAGCATTTTTCGTCTGCTCTGCGACGGGTGCACTTTTTCTGCGGGCCTTTTTGGGCTCGTGCGGGCGGTTGTTCTTGACAAATTCGATTGCCAGATCCATGTACGCTTCGCTGCCCTTGCCCTTGGGCTCATAGAAATTGATGGGCTGGCCGTAGCTGGGCG
>ENA-OUQI01000507-OUQI01000507.1-human-gut-metagenome-genome-assembly--contig:-NODE-507-length-30086-cov-19.259732_pt1 | contig 30086 bp, 19 predicted proteins | sample MGYA00237953_ERZ548840 | MGnify/ENA primary metagenome ERZ548840 (study PRJEB26490, sample SAMN05194690) | human gut metagenome | biome: terrestrial biome; feature: human-associated habitat; material... | reverse complement strand
TGTAATAGGTGATGCGGAAAGGAAAATAAGGGAGACGGGAGACCGTTTCCTTTTTCTTTATCAGGAATCAAGAAGGGAAAGTGAGGTAATAGATTCTTCACTCCGTGTCACCATCCTGTTTCCCGTTTTTCCCTCAAGGCATTTTTGCCACCGTTCAGAATGACGATTGAAGGAGAGAGTGTCATAATGAGGGGAACGATAAGGCGTCATAATGCGGTACTGATTTCTTCGTGAAAAGCGGAGTGTGTGAAGTGTTTTCGTTTGACATCTGATGGCCGTTTAGCTATAATTAGCATGTTATGGTGTGTGAATACACAGGACGCAGTAAGGAGGTGTTCACTGATGGCAAAAATGACATTCCAGCCTAATAACCACTGGAGAAAACATACCCACGGATTCCGCGCCCGTATGAAGACGAAAGCCGGCCGTATTGTTCTGAAAAGAAGAAGAGCCAAGGGCAGAAAGGTATTAAGTGCCTGAGTCAGAATCGAAGCAGGAGAAGAAGTATCCGCTTCACCGTGATTTCCGTATCCGGCAAAACAGGGATTACCGGCGTATATACTCGTCCGGCCGGCGTTTCAGCAACCGCGCGGGACTTATGTACGTGGTCAGGACGAAACGGGAACCTGTCCGGATCGGGTTCGTGACGACTAAGCGCATCGGCAATGCCGTGGCGCGCAACCGGGCAAGGCGCCTGATGAAAGAGGTTTACCGCCTCCATCGTCATGAACTTTCTTCCCATTATGAAGCCATATTGCTTGCCGCCGCTTTTCTGACGACAGCGACGTATAGCGAAGCGGAAAAGGCTTTGCTTGCGCTGTGGCGTAAAGCGGGCATGCTGGAGGGGGCATGATGAAGACGGCGCTGATCGTTTTTATTCGATTTTACAGGAAATATGTTTCTCCTCTGAAACCGCCATGCTGCCGTTTCACTCCCACCTGCAGCACTTACGCACTGGAAGCGGTGGAGAAATACGGCGCGCTGAAAGGTGGATGGCTCGCGTTAAAGCGGATCTTGAAGTGCCATCCTTTCCATAAGGGCGGTTATGACCCTGTTCCATAAAGCTTTTCCGACAGGCAATGTACGGCGCTTTTGATAAGGCGCCGCTTTTTTATCTTTCGTTTATCTTTCGCGTTTTGTTATCCTGTCACGCCATGAATTTAGCAGAGTTTCTGCATTTTTGTCTCATCCCGCTTTTGAAATTCAGAAAGTGGGAACATTTAGGCGGCTGAAATAGAGGCCGTATAAGGAGAAATTATGAATCTTGGCTTTGGCGGAGGCGGATCTGAGTTCCAGATTCCCGTACTCTCAGCTATTGTAGGTATGATTGCCGATCTGATGCGCATCGGCCTGCAGATTTGTTATGAATTTACTTCCGGTCTTGGATTCCCCAATTACGTCATCGCTATCGTCGTTTTGACGATACTCATTAAGACGCTGCTGCTTCCCCTCGCGGTGAAACAGATCCGTTCCATGAAAGCGATGCAGGCAATACAGCCGGAGATCCAGAAAATCCAGAAGAAGTACAGAAATGACCCTGCCATGATGCGGCAGGAAATGGGGCGTCTGTACAAAGAGCATAATGCGTCCCCCATGGCGGGATGCCTGCCGTTGCTCATACAGATGCCTTTCCTTATCGCGATGTACTATGCGATTCAGGGGTTCAGTTATGACCCTCTCCACGCGGGTTTCCTCTGGATTGAAAGTCTGGCAGCGGAAGACGGTACGTACATCCTGCCTGTTCTTTCCGCCGCGTCCACGTTCCTTGTTTCCTGGCAGACGACGCCGAAAGACGCGCCGGGCAACCAAAAGACGATGCTTTTCATGATGCCTCTTATGATCGGCTGGATGTCTCTTCATTTTCCGAGCGGTTTGGTGATTTACTGGGTGGTGAGCAATATTTACCAGTTTTTCCAGCAGCTTATCATGTTCCGCGGGGAAAAGGGAAAGGAAATGATAAACGGGCCTTCGAAAAAAGGCGTAGTCACTGTCCATACCGATGAAGAGGCTGTGGCTAAGACAAAGAGGAAAAAGATTATCCGCAGAAAAATTATTAAAAAGGTAGCAAAGAAACCGGCAGCCGATGAAGCACCGAAGGCCGGTGATGAAAAAGAAAAAACGGCTTCTGCTGAAAAGATGGCAGAGGCCGGGGATAGTTCCGGGAAAGCGGAGGGATAACTATGGAAACTGTCAGAATTACCGCAAAAACCGTTGACGAAGCAGTGGAAGAAGGATTGAAGAAGCTGGGGCTTTCCCGCGCAGAAGCAGTGATCCGTGTCATTGAACAGCCCTCAAGCGGACTTTTCGGTTTGTTCAACAAGAAAGATGCCGTTGTCGAGGTCGGCGCGGCAGGATCGGAAACGGAAGATGTTACGGAGACTGCCGGGGACATGACTTCGGCTGCTGCCGGGGCTGCAGACGGAGAGGAAGAAACCGTTTCTGCTGCGGAGGAGCCGGGGGAAAACGTCATGGGCGGCGATACGGAAGAAGTTCTTACGGCGAAGAAGGAAAAACGCGGCCGTGAGGAAACTCCGTTTTCCGCGGAAGAGCAGGAAGAAGCCGCTGAAGAAGCGAAACGTTTCCTGACGGGCGTTTTCAAAGGAATGAAGATGGAAGTGCAGCTTGAAAAGATGGTGAATGAAGAACGCATTCTTTTCAACCTTCACGGCGAGGGTCTGGGCATCCTTATCGGAAAGCACGGCCAGACGCTGGACGCGCTCCAGTACCTGACGAATCTGGCGGCAAATAAAAATTTCCGCCACCATTACTTCGTGCTTCTTGATGTGGAGGACTATCGGCAGCGCCGCAGACAGACGCTGGAATCGCTGGCGCACCGCCTGGCGGATAAGGTGAAGCGTACAGGGGAAGAAATCCGCCTTGAACCGATGTCGGCGGGTGACCGTCGTATGATCCACCTGGCGCTCCAGAATGACAGCGCGGTATCTACGGAAAGCGACGGAGAAGCGCCGTATCGCTGCGTTGTGATTCGTGCGGAGTAGTATAAAAACCTCATGGCAGAATGATTTCAATCAAACAGCCGTGAGGTTTTTGCTGTATGGGGACGGAAATACGGTTCTCCGTTTCGTGTGCCTTTCTTTTGCGGTTCCCGCTTCTTTTGGGCTCCGCTTTATTTCGAGGCCGCAGGCGGGCAACAATATTTCATCAGTTGTGCTAAAATAACCATATACATAGAAAGGGGAGGTGGTTCGTTGTTCGCTTACGCGTTCACGTTCCTTGCCGCGCTTGCCGTGACGTTTATTCTCACGCCGGCCGTAAAAAATTTCGCGGTGCAGATCGGCGCCGTGGATAAGCCGGACGCACGGAAGGTGCATCACGGACTGGTACCCCGTTTGGGCGGTCTTGCCATATACGCGGGGTTTATGGTATCCGTCATCCTTACGGTGGGCTTTACTTATGAAATGACAGGGATCATGATCGGCGCGACCTGTCTTGTTTTTGTGGGGATTGCAGATGATATCGTATCTCTTCCCGCCAAGGTGAAACTTCTCGGGCAGATCTTATCCGCCGCCGTGCTTGTGATATTCTTTGATGTGAATATTGATTGGATCGATCTTCCCTATGTGGGGATTATTGAATTTCCTCTCTTTATTTCCATACCGCTTACTATTTTCTGGATCATCGGATTTATCAATACGGTCAATCTTATTGACGGCCTTGACGGGCTTGCTGCGGGGATCGCCACGATAGCGTCTATTGCCATTGCCCTTCTCGCATTCCAGATGGGGCAGTGGGTATCGGCTGCCGCTATGGTGGCCATGACAGGCGCGTGTCTCGGCTTTCTGCAGTATAATTTCAATCCGGCTAAAATTTTCATGGGCGATACGGGATCCATGTTCCTTGGGTATGTGATTGCCGCGGTGTCGGTCATGGGATCTATGAAGACGGCGGCTGCCGCAGTCCTTATCGTGCCTTTAGTGGCGCTGGCCGTGCCCATTACCGATACGGTACTTGCTATCGTGAGGCGCAGGCAGTCAGGGGTGCCGATTTTTTCACCGGACAAGAATCATCTCCACCACCGTCTTCTGGCGGCAGGCCTGTCGCAGAAACAGGTGGTGCTGGTCATGTACGCGCTGACCGCTTTTTTCTCGGCAGCGGCGCTCCTTGTGGTGAGGCTGAATCCATTTCTCGGTGTGGCGGTGATCCTTCTCACACTCGGGGTGTTTATTTTCTGGGCGAAGAAACTCGGCGTCATGAGAGAGGTCGTTCTTCCGCCGTCGGAAAAAGATGAGAAATAAAAAAGGAATTGACAGAAATATTTCATTGTATCAGTTTGTTTTATGAAAAGGAGTAGTCCTGTGAAAGTCATGACGGTTTTCGGCACGCGGCCTGAAGCGATAAAGATGGCTCCTGTCGTGCAGTCGCTTCTGGCGCATCCCGAAATAGAAACAAAGGTCTGCCTCACGGCGCAGCATCGGGAAATGCTCGATCAGGTGGTGGATCTTTTCAAGCTGCCCGTCGATTACGATCTGGATATCATGAGGAGCGGACAGTCCCTGTATGACATCACTTCCCGCGTCCTTCGCGGACTGGAAGAAGTACTGGAAAAGGAAAAACCGGATTATGTCCTTGTCCATGGGGATACGACGACGACGTTTACCGCGTCGCTTGCCGCTTTTTACAAGCAGATCAAAGTCGGACATGTGGAAGCGGGGCTGCGCACGGGAGATCTGGCGGCCCCTTTTCCTGAAGAGGCGAACCGCCAGCTTACGGGCGTCCTGGCCAGTCTTCATTTTGCCCCGACAGAAACGGCGCGGGAAAATTTACTCCGTGAAAATAAAAAGAATGAAAATATTTTCGTCGTGGGAAATACCGTCATTGATGCGCTCCTTTCAACGGTAAAGAAAGATTATACTTTTGAAGATGAAGAAATACAGGCGATTGAAGAACACAAGCGCGTCATCCTTGTGACCACCCACCGCCGTGAAAATCTGGGCGCGCCCATGCACCATGTGTACCGTGCGCTCCGCCGGCTGGTGGAAACCGTGCCGGATACGGAAGTCGTATTTCCTGTCCATCGGAATCCTCTTGTCCGTGAAGCGGTGGAGGAAGAGCTGGACGGCGCGGCGGGCATCCATCTTGTGGAACCGATGGAGTATGAGCCTTTCACGAATCTGATGGCGCGGTCTGCCCTTGTGCTGACCGATTCAGGCGGCATACAGGAGGAAGCGCCGAGCCTGGGGAAACCCGTCCTTGTCCTTCGCGATACGACAGAGCGTCCCGAAGCGGTAGAGGCGGGGACGGTAAAACTGGTAGGCACCGGAGAAGAGAAGATTTATCAGACGGCATACCGGCTGCTGACCGATGAGGCAGCATATCATGCGATGGCGGAAGCAGTGAATCCTTACGGTGACGGCAGATCCGCCGGGCGCATCGTGGAGACGCTTTTGTATGCGGAGGGGATTTCTCATAAAAAACCGTCTAAATTTATAGCTAAGTAAATCCGCATATGTTACAATAACTTTGTATGGGTAGAGCTGTACGTATTTTGCGTGCAGTTTTTCATGATATGCACATGCCGGAGATGGCCATGAAGAATGCCGGAGGACAGGGAGATAAAGGAAAAGAGTTCAATCCGATGCGCAGTATCGCTGTGGCAGGCGGAGCGGGCATGACCCTTCTTTCCTGTATCGGCCTCGGTATCTGGGGCGGACTTAAGTGTGATGAATACTTGGGGACGTATCCTTTCGGCCTTATCGGGTTATCCCTTTTGGGCGCCATATCCGGATTGTGGGCCATAATTAGAAAAATGATAGGAAAGTAAGAAATGAAGTATGATACGGTATTCCCTGCTTTTGCGGATAGAGTGGTCAGCCGTCTGGCAGCCATAGGCGCTGTCGGCGCGGCCGCCGCATTTTTGAAATGGGAATGGACTGTAGCGGCAGGATTTGCCGCCGGCGTCGTATTTCATATTCTTTTTTTCTTGTACATGAAACAGCGTTACATCCACTGGGAGAAAGAAGAGCGGGACGCGGCCTACATAGGCCAGATGGGCGCCGCGCTTGCCGGCTCCCGGCTTTTTGTGGAAGCGGGGCTGGCGGTGGCGGTGGTTTTGTGGACACCGCTTTCCATTCTCGGCTTTCTGGCGGGCTTATTGTCACTGTTCCCTGCTACTATCTGGGCAAGGCAATAGTGTGGAATAAGAATAATAATATTTTCCTGACGTCCAAAACAGAGAGGGGGTGAGACTATGCATCTTCATACGGGTACACATGTGGTTGCACAGCTTTTCGGAATGTCGGTCAATCTGGATACGATTTTTACACAATGGCTTACTGCTCTCATAGTATTTATTATCGTCTTTGCTGCGAGCCGGGGGCGTTCGCTCGTTCCAAGCGGTATCCAGAATGCGGTGGAAATGATCATTGAGCCGCTATGCTCCCAGTTTGAGAAGAATATGGGATCGCATTATAAAAAGGTTGTTTATTTCTTGCTGACGCTTTTCATGTTCATCTTTGTGGCCAATGAGATCGGGCTTCTGCCGACAGCCCATCTGACGGCGTCTCCGACAAATGATGTGAATACGACCCTGGGGCTGGCACTGGCCGGCACATTATGTATTCATTTCGTTTATATCAGGAACAGGGGATTCGGCAAATGGCTGAAACATTTCTTTGAACCGATGCCGCCGTTCGTAATCATCAATATCGTAGAAGAACTTTCCCGGCCGGTGACACTGGCAATGCGTCTATTCGGCAATATTCTGGCAGGGGAAATCCTGATGGAAATCCTCTACGCGTTGGCACCTGTGCTTGTACCTTTGCTCTGGGTCGTGTTCAGCCTTGTGGTCGGATTGATCCAGGCGTACATTTTCACTACGCTCACTTCCATTTATCTCAAGGAGAGCGTGGAGTAAGTGAAGGTGTGCAGGTGAATGGGAGCGGCACTCCGTAAAATGCCCGGCGCCGCCCGCGAAACGGTACTCATTATATCCGGAAAAACCGGGGCATTACATTTTTAGGAGGAATCATTACCATGGATCAGACTATTGTTGTTCAGTATTCCCTTATCGCATCTGCGCTGATTGCCGCAGTTGCCGCATTTGCAGCTGCATTCAGCGATTCTAAAGTAGCATCTCACGCTATCGACGGCATGACCCGCCAGCCGGAAATTCAGGGCCAGCTCTTCACTTCCATGCTTGTCGGCATCGGCCTGGTAGAATCTATTCCGATTATCGCTATCGTTATTTCTCTCGTCCTCGTATTCGCCAATCCTTTCCTCGGCTAATTCCAATTCATTGTTAGCCTAAGGAGGGGATTTCATTGGTAGAATTAAATGGTACGCTGCTGATTTCAATCCTCAACTTTATCATTCTCATTGCCGTTTTGGCGCATTTCTGCTATAAGCCGGTACTGAAGGTTATGGATGACCGCAGGAACAAGATCCGGAATGATCTGGACAGCGCGGCCCGGTCCAGCGCGGAGGCGGCCAAGCTCAAATCCGATCTGGAAGCGGAACTTGCCAATGCCCAGGTCGCCGCACAGGGGATCGTGGACAAGGCCGTAAAAGAGGCCAAGGTACAGGCCCAGGCGCAGATCGATGAGGCCCATGCGGCTATTGAGAGGGAAAAAGTCCAGGCTGCTAAACAGATCGAAAGGGAACGCAAGGATGCCCTGGAGGATCTGAAGACGCAGGTGGCCGCTCTTTCCTGTGATATTGCATCGAAGATCATCAGCAAAAATATGACGCCGGATACAAATGACCGGCTCATAGCGGAAAGCATCGCAAGACTGGATGCCGGGCAGGCAGGTAAGTAATCATGGATAAGAACGTAATCCTTGCAAAGAAGTACGGACGAGCCATCTATGAAATTGCCGCAGAGCAGCACTGCCTGGAACAAACGGAAGAAGATCTCCGCCTCATTGCCGATACCATAGGGAAAAGCAAAGAGCTCGGGGAGATTCTGAACCATCCTCTGCTTGCTAAGGATGTCAAGAAAGATACTATAAATAAGTTATTTGCAGATAAGGTGCAGCCGATAGTTTTACAGTTCTGCTATGTTGTTATCGACAAAGGCCGCATCGCTGATTTTGCTGCCATGGCGGATGTCTATGCCAATCTTGCGCATCATGGGATGGGCATGGAGGAAGCGGTGGTAACTTCCGCGTTTCCATTGACCAAATCCCAGGTGGACGCTTTGAAAGCCAAACTTGCGGAAATCACGGGAAGCAAAATTATCATGAAACAGAAAGTAGACGCATCTTTGATAGGCGGATTCACGGTCCGGATGGGAGACCGTCTGATTGACGGATCCATAGCCCGCCAGCTTGCGGCGCTCCGCTCGCAAATGATGCAAAGAGATTGAGGTGACTTACAGGATATGAAAATCAGTTCAGATGAAATCACATCTGTCATTAAAAAACAGATTGAAAATTACAAAGTAGACCTCAATGTCGATGAAGTAGGTACGGTTCTTGAAGTCGGCGACGGTATCGCCCATGTATATGGCCTTGAAAACTGCATGGCCGGTGAATTACTGGAACTGCCGAACGGCGTTTACGGCATGGCCATGAACCTGGAAGAAAGCAATGTAGGTGCCGTTCTTCTGGGGAATGCGGAAACCATCAAGGAAGGCGACGTAGTAAAGAGAACGGGCCGTCTGATGCAGGTTCCCGTAGGCAATGCGGTCATCGGCCGCGTGGTCAATGCGCTGGGACAGCCGATTGACGGCAGAGGCGAAATCAAGACTGACGCTTATCGCGACATTGAAATCAAAGCTCCGGGCATTGCCGACAGACAGCCGGTAAACGTCCCGCTGCAGACCGGTCTGAAATGTATCGACTCCATGGTCCCGATCGGCCGCGGACAGCGTGAGCTGATCATCGGCGACCGCGGTACAGGCAAGACTGCCATCGCTATTGATACCATTCTGAACCAGAAGGGGCAGGATGTCATTTGTATTTATGTTTCCATCGGGCAGAAGAACTCCAATGTCGTCCGTGTATACGAACGGCTGAGAGCTGCCGGCGCTATGGATTACTCCATCATCGTACATGCCGGTGCTTCCGAAGGGTCTCCGATGCAGTACCTTGCACCATACTCCGGTGTATCCATTGCGGAACATTTCATGCACCAGGGCAAAGATGTCCTCATTATCTATGACGACCTCTCCAAACATGCTGTCGCTTACCGCGCCATGTCGCTTCTGCTGCGCCGTCCGCCGGGACGCGAAGCTTACCCCGGTGACGTATTCTATCTGCATTCCCGTCTGCTGGAACGTGCGGCACGTCTGTCCGATGCACTGGGCGGCGGCTCCATCACCGCGCTGCCGATCATTGAAACACTGGCAGGCGATGTCGGTGCGTACATTCCGACAAACGTCATTTCCATCACGGACGGACAGATTTATCTGGAAACGGCACTCTTTTATTCCGGGATCCGTCCGGCCATCAATGTCGGTCTGTCCGTATCCCGTGTAGGCGGTTCCGCGCAGATTAAGGCCATGAAACAGGTCGCAGGCACGCTGCGTCTGGATCTGGCACAGTTCCGTGAATTGGCGGCATTTGCCCAGTTCGGTTCCGATCTTGACGCTGCCACCAAAGCGCAGATCGACCGCGGCCAGAGGACGACGGAAATTCTGAAGCAGCCGCAGTATTCCCCCTATCCGGTCGAAGACCAGGTTATGGCGATCTACACGGCCGTCAAGGGGTATCTTGATGACGTGGACGTAGACCAGGTTGTCGGGTTTGAACAGCAGGTTCTGAATTTCCTCCACAGCAGCCATCCGGAAATCGGCGCTGATATCGTGGATAAAAAGAAGCTGACAGATGAAAATGAAGCGAAACTCAGAGAAGCTCTTGATGAATTCAAGAAACGTTACAAGGCACAAAGCGAAACAGAAGAAAAGTCTGAAACGGTAGAGGGGTGATCTGATTGGAAAGTACGCGTGATATAAAAGGGCGCATAAAATCCGTCACCAACATCCAGCAGATCACGAAAGCCATGAAGATGGTAGCCGCCGCCCGTCTGCGCAAAGCGGAGGAAAAGGCAAACGGCTCCCGTCCTTATGCGGAAAAGATCGGAGAGCTCCTGCGCCGTGCTTCTTCGGTGACACCCGGATTTACAAGCCCGCTCTTCAGGACAGGCGAAGTAAAGAAGGTTGGATACCTCGTCATTTGCGGCGACAAAGGCCTTGCCGGCGCTTATAACTCCAACGTGATGAAGCGTACCCTGCAGGAAATCTCCGGAAAGGATCGTTCTGCATACGCTTTATATGTCTGCGGGAAACAGGCGAAGAATTATCTGAAATTCCGCGGGTATGATCCCGATACCTATCATTTCGGCTTTTCTGATAAGCCGTCGGCTCAGGATTCCATCGATCTCTCCAAAGAGATGGTGGAATACTTCACAAAAGAAGAAGTCGATGAAGTTTATATTATTTATACCAAATTCATCACCGCCCTCCGCCAGCAGGTCCGGGTAGACCGGCTGCTCCCCATTGAAGCGCCGGCTGAGGGAAAAACGGAAGAAGCAGCAAAAGCGGCTGCCAGCGAATGGGAAGAAGAAAGACAGGATTTCCTCCGTATCGAGGAAGATCCCTATATTTTCCTTCCCGATGCGGCGGCAGTGCTTTCCAAACTGCTTCCTGAATATATACAAGTACAGGTTTATAATGCGATGCTGCAATCCGCGGCGTCCGAGCTGGGCAGCCGTATGGCGGCCATGTCCGCTGCCACTGACAACGCGACGGAAAGAATTGCCGACCTCAACCTTACGTACAACAAAGCGCGTCAGGCACAGGTCACCAATGAAATTTCCGAAATTGTCGGCGGTGCGGCAGCTCTCGAATAAACCGGCTTAATTTGATTAAGGAGGAATGCTTCTTCATGGCAAATGAACAGCAGGGACAGGTAGGCAAGGTCGTACAGGTCATGGGCGCTGTCGTCGATATCGCTTTTTCCGACGATCAGGAACTTCCTGCCATCTATAACGCAATTCATGTCAAAGATGAAGAAGGCACTGTTCCGGTAGATGTTATCTGTGAAACCATGCAGCACTTAGGTGACGGCGTAGTCCGCACCGTTGCGATGAGTTCCACCGATGGCATGGTACGCGGAATGAAAGCAGTAGATACCGGCCGTGCTATTGCAGCACCGGTCGGCGACGGATGCCTGGGACGTATTTTCAACGTACTCGGACAGACCGTCGACAATGACGATACAAAAGTACCGGCATCCGACTACTGGCCTATTCATCGTCCGGCACCGGCCTTTAAAGACCAGTCTCCGGCAACCGAAATTTTTGAAACCGGCATCAAAGTCGTCGACCTCATCGCTCCGTATGCAAAAGGCGGTAAGATCGGGCTCTTCGGCGGTGCGGGTGTAGGTAAGACCGTTCTTATCCAGGAATTGATCCATAACGTGGCGACAGAACACTCCGGCTGCTCCGTATTCTGCGGCGTCGGCGAACGTACCCGTGAAGGGAACGATCTCTGGGGAGAAATGAAAGACTCCGGCGTTCTTTCCAAAGTTGCGCTGGTATACGGCCAGATGAACGAACCTCCGGGAGCGCGTATGCGTGTAGCTCTCACCGGTTTGACCATGGCTGAATATTTCCGCGACAAACAGGGACAGGACGTCCTGCTCTTCGTAGACAATATTTTCCGTTTCGTACAGGCAGGTTCCGAAGTATCCGCGCTGCTCGGGCGTATGCCGTCCGCCGTAGGCTACCAGCCGACACTGGCTACCGATATCGGCGAACTGCAGGAACGCATCACTTCCACCAAAGACGGTTCCATCACATCCATCCAGGCCGTATACGTACCGGCCGATGACTTGACGGATCCGGCTCCAGCAGGCGTATTTACACACTTGGACGCTACCACCGTACTGAGCCGTTCCATCGCGGAACTGGGCATCTATCCGGCAGTAGACCCGCTGGACTCCACCAGCCGTATCCTTGACCCGAATGTTTTGGGTGAAGAGCATTACGAAGTGGCCCGCGGCGTACAGGCTATTCTGCAGCGCTACAAAGAACTGCAGGATATCATCGCCATCCTGGGCATGGAAGAACTTTCCGATGATGACAAAGTCATCGTAGCCCGCGCAAGAAAGGTACAGAGATTCCTGTCTCAGCCCTTCTTCGTAGCCGAACAGTTTACAGGCTCCCCCGGCAGATACGTATCCCTGAAGGAAACCATCCGCGGCTTCAAGGAAATCCTTGCAGGCCAGCACGATGATATGCCTGAAGGCGCGTTCTACATGGTCGGCACAATTGATGAAGCGATTGAAAAGGCTGAAAAGATGAAGAAAGGGGAATAAGCCATGGCTGATACCCTTACGAATCCCATGCACGTGGAAGTCATCAGCCCCGACGGACCGATTTATCGAGAAACCGGCGTGGAAATGGTGGTGGCCCGTGCAGCAGACGGCGAATTTGCCGTCATGAAAAACCATCTGCCTCTGGCAGCCGCTCTTGAAATGTGCCCCGTGCGCATCATTAAAGGCGGAAAGGAACAAAAGGTGGCCGTATTTGGCGGTTTCCTGGAAATAAAGGACAATCAGGTAAATATCGTAGCCCCCCTGGCGGAGCTGGCGGACACCATCGATATTGCCCGTGCCCAAGCCGCGAAGAAACGTGCGGAAGACAGGCTCGCGTCTAAGAGCAAAGAAATCGATGTCGACCGTGCCAAACTCGCTCTCCAGCGTGCGCTGACACGGCTCAAAACGACAGGAACCCTTTGATCCAAACAAAAGAACCGATCCATACAAATAATGGGTCGGTTTTTATGTTGGGGGAAGACGTTAAGAAGATAAAAGCTATCAGCTGTTAGCTGTGAGTTAAAAGCCGAAGCATATGATTTCCATTAGGTGTCATACGAAACAACAGCAAGGGATTTGCTGTTGTAGTGAGGGAAACGTTAAACGTCATCCGAAGCGGATGTGAAGGATCTGTACCCGTGGTGAGGAAAGCGGTAAGAAGATAAAAGCTATCAGCTGTGAGCTGTAAACTATTAGCTGTCAGCTGTCAGCTGCAAGCTAAATATTCTTTTACGATTTGAGTCATCATGGCGATTAAGTATCCTCAATCGCACTACGTGCGCCACAGCTCCTTCTGACGGCCGACTTCATGATCCTTGTATAAGACGTTAAGGCGTCATAATGAGGAGAACGTTAGTCGTCATCCTGAACGAATGTGAAGGATCTGTCACCGTGGTGGGGAAAACCGTAAGGTGTCATCAGAGTAATAGATTCTTCGCTCTGTGTCATGTTGTGATTTTTCCTCATTCTCATACAGCATTCTTACTTCCGCTCTGAATGACGGGATACGGTAAGGCGTCATTCAAAGCGCCAACAAAAGATTTGCTACAGTGTTGAGGAAAGGGGTTCTGACGGGAAGAATAGGGATTGGGTAAGCCTCCTTATTTATAAGGAGGTGGCCGGCGGAGCCGGACGGAGGATACTGGCTTGGTGGAACGACGCAAAAGAATAGAATGAAGATTCTTTTTCTGCCCCCCGTTCTGAGTGATAACGGACGGTAAAACGTCATCCTGAACGAATGTGAAGGATCTGCTGCCGTAGTGAGGAAGACGGTAAGACGCTATCAGGGTAATAGATTCTTCACTCCGTGTCACTGTCCCGTTTCCCGTTTTTCCCACAAGGCATTCTTGCCACCGTTCAGAATGACGATTTGGGGAAAGCACGTCACTAGTAATGGGGAACGGAAAGCGTCATAATGACGGAGAACGAAAGGCGTCATTCTGAGCGCCAGCGAAGAATCTATGACCGTGGTGGGGAAAGCGGTAAGAAGATAAAAGCTATCAGCTGTGAGCTGTAAACTATTAGCTGCAAGCTAACTATTCTTTTACGATTTAAATCATTACGACAAGCGAGTATCCTCAATCGCACTACGTGCGCCAGCAGCTCCTTCTGACGGCGGACGGTCAGGTATCACCCGGAGCGATGACGAAGGCTCGCTGTCGTGATGAAGAAGACCATAAAACGTCATCCTGAACGAATGTGAAGGATCTGCTGCCGTAGTGAGGAAGACGGTAAGACGCTATCAGGGTAATAGATTCTTCACTCCGTGTCACTGTCCCGTTTCCCGTTTTTCCCACAAGGCATTCTTGCCACCGTTCAGAATGACGATTTGGGGAAAGCACGTCACTAATAATGGGGAACGGAAAGCGTCATAATGACGGAGAACGAAAGGCGTCATCCTGAGCGCCAGCGAAGAATCTATGACCGTGGAGTGGAAAGCGGTAAGAAGATAAAAGCTATCAGCTGTGAGCTGTGAGCTGTCAGCTGCAAGCTAACTATTCTTTTGCGGTTTAAATCATTACGACAAGCCAGTATCCTCAATCGCACTACGTGCGCCAGCAGCTCCTTCTGACGGCGGACGGTCAGGTATCACCCGGAGCGATGACGAAGGCTCGCTGTCGTGATGAAGAAGACCATAAAACGTCATCCTGAACGAATGTGAAGGATCTGCTGCCGTAGTGAGGAAGACGGTAAGACGCTATCAGGGTAATAGATTCTTCACTCCGTGTCACTGTCCCGTTTCCCGTTTTTCCCACAAGGCATTCTTGCCACCGTTCAGAATGACGATTTGGGGAAAGCACGTCACTAGTAATGGGGAACGGAAAGCGTCATAATGACGGAGAACGAAAGGCGTCATTCAGAGCGCCAGCGAAGAATCTGTTACCGTGGTGGGGAAAACCGTAAAATCTCATCAAAGTGACAGATTTATCACGCAGGGGCATGCAACCATCATCCATAAAGCAGAATTCATTATTTGCACAATTTGACATGCTGCATTATCTATGTGTTTTACTTAATGCCGGATATGGGATGTAATGCTATAGACTTTAGTTCAAGGATTAATGAGGAAATAAAGTAAGAAAATAAGAAAATATTTATAAGGGTGTATAAAACGTGAATGCGGTACGCAGCATGGTTTGTTGAAACGTGATGCATTATGAAAAGATTAGAAAATATGTGCCTATTGATTATAAAAAGTAATACAGCTATGCGGAATTGATATGTGCATTTTGTGGTGGGGTGTCGTATAATCGAAACGATTATGTATCGGAATCATACTATTCGTTTTTAATCCGGATGGGGGAGAGTTGAGTCTGATATACAATCCTGCTGCGGCATGGAAAGAATACTTATCATCCACGGGAGTATGATGGTGAGATTGTTTTTGCCGGCAGAACCGCTTTTTGTAATCGGAGTAATGGCAGAAAACGGCAGATATCCCTGAAGTGACTGGGGCAGGGATGATGGGGGAGTTTTAATAATGGATATGTTTTATTGGGATATCCGGGGCAAGTCACGAAGTAGATGTGACATCTGTGTCCGGAACATACACAGGAATTTAAGAGCGCTCTGTGCGGCTGCTTAGGCGGCTGTTTTCGAGGGCGTTTTTTGTATGCCTGAAAAGCCGGCGTGAAGAGAGATTCGAGGAGAGAAATTTCGAACCGGAGCGGTACCGGCGTGAAGAGGCATGATGGAAAGTGGAGGCGGTCATGAAGAAGATTACGGACTTTTAGAAAAATATCCTGACCGAGTGGAGTTTCTCGTATTTTTACAGGAATGCAGGATTTGACGAGGTTGTTTTTCAGAGGCAGGCATAAAGCGGTGTCTGTAAGATGGAGGACTCCGCAGATGGCTGGATCTTGGAGAAAATAAAGATAAACCGTCTTAGGGTCAATTTATAAACAATGAGAAAACCGCATGAATACTGGATATTTTGTATTTGCAAAATTTATGGTTGAAAAAAATTAAGGTATGGGGTAAAATGATTTTCGTGTTTGCTGCGGGAGCATGATTTCCTGATGCACAAAACAGAGCAGGGGATAAAGAGACAACCCGATACGGCGGTTTCAGGGAAAACATGCGCAGGCAGTTTCTCCGGCAAAAAGTATCGTAAAGAAAATAGGGATAAAAACGGTCAGCATTTTATACATCGGAGAAAACATTTTTGCAATAGAGAAAGGATGGGATTAAAGTTATGAATCAAGTACACAAGGTCATATGGAGCAGGGTGAAGAATTGCTACATAGTCGTTTCGGAAATCACGAAGAGGGTCGGCAGAGATAATAAAGCCTCTGTGACGGGAATCCGTCCGCTTCGCGCGCTTTTGTGCGCCATGGTGATTGCCGGCTGTATGCTTCCTGCTGATGCGGATGCGGCAAACGGACTGATCCATGCAGGAACCGGGGCGACAGCTTCCGGCGATTCCAGCATTGCTTACGGGTATAGTGCAGAGGCAAAGAAGGAACATTCAATTGCCCAGGGGACAAAGGCGAAAGCAGAGGAAGAATATGCATTGGCTATGGGGTACCAGGCCAATGCAAAGGGCCTGCAAAGCCTTGCGGTCGGCAAAGGCGCAATTGCGAAAGGCAATAACAGTATCGCGGAAGGCGCCGGGGCCAAAGGATATGCGAAGGACGGTGTGGCGATTGGCAACAATGCGGAATCGGGAACAGCAGACAATAAGGATCCCCGTATACCGACTATTGAATCGAATAATGGTGTAGCGGTGGGTAATTCGGCCAAAGCCAGCGGGGGTTCTTCCGTTTCTGTAGGGAATGACAGCATCGGCAACGGCCCGTCTTCTGTCGCTATCGGTAATGCGGCAACGGCTAATGATGTGAGAACTACAGCCATCGGCAACAATGCCCATGCGGAAGGCGCCGGTTCTCTGTCCATTGGGCGTGAAGCCAGCGCGTTGACATTGGAAAATGCTACAAGCACAAATCCGCTTGTGACCGGGACTGATGAGCAGCTGGATAAAAAAGGCGTCATGGCTATTGGTGATGATGCTAAGGCAAGCGGTAATAATTCCATCGCACTCGGTACTTCCGCCAAAGCCGGCGATTTGGAAAAAACGCGGAATTCAGATTCTGTTACCCTGACCGGCAGCGCGAAACGGATTACCAAGCTGACATCGACACGGGCAGTCAATAACGCGGTTGCCATCGGTACGGAATCCAGCGTGCAGTCTGATGAAGACATTGCTGTCGGCTACAGGGCAACAACCGTAGCTTCCAAATACCACCAGCTGCCCGGTTCCGGACAGGTGGCTATCGGCAGCAACAGCAATACTTACGGAAGCAGGGGCGATGTGGCAATCGGTTCCGGCGCGGAGACGAATATAAGGGTCAAAAACGTGGATCATACCAATGGGCCGACGGAAAAGCGTGACGCACAGAGCGTGGCCATCGGCAGCGTGGCAAAGGCTTACGGATCGCAGGCGGTGGCTGTCGGCGCGGACACAAGGGCGATCGGCAACTCTTCCGTGGCGATCGGTACCGATGATATCGAGCTGGATCGTACAAAGCTGGAAACTCTTCTGCCGGGATTGGCGAATAATGAAAATCTGAATAATAAGGCGCCCAATGATACGACGCTCGGTTCGGCTGCTTTGGGAGATAAACCTTACTATGTCAAGACTGCTTCCATCGGTACCGCATCTGTAGCACTCGGTGCGATGAGCCAGGCCGCCGGTGACGCTTCTATGGCTATGGGCCTCAATGCTTTGGCGGAAGGCGATGCCAGCACGGCAATCGGGCCTTTGGCACGGAGCAAAGGAAAGAATTCTATTGCCATGGGTGTGAGTGCCCAGGCCGCCGGTGGAAAAGGCAATACGGCCATCGGCCATAAGGCGAAGGTTGAAAGCGCCGCCGGTGACGGTAATATTGCTTTCGGCAGCAGCGCGTCCGTCAAAGACGGCGCCGGTCATGTTGTCATCGGTAAAAATGCTTCCGCAAATACCGTCAACGGATATGGTATCGCTATCGGCAGCAGCGCGTCTATCGGTATCGGTGCGGCTGCCGATGCGGCGGCTATCGGTACGGGAAGCCGTGTGGAAGGCAGCGGTATTGCTTTCGGGCGGCAGGCACAGGTGACGGCCTCATCCACAGAGAGCGGTATAGCTATCGGTACGGAAAGTTCCGTAGACGGTGCCCAGAAAGGGACTGCCATCGGTTACAAGGCTAAAGTATTGAGATCCGGTGATGACAGCGGACTGGCTATCGGTACAGAAAGCAGCGCCGGCGGTAATGAAGGCAGCATCGCTTTGGGCAAGAAAGCAAGTGTGGACTCTTCCACGAATGCCGGCGGCGTAGCTATCGGCCTTAATGCCTCCGCCAAAGGCATATCCTCTATTGTAATCGGCAAGGATGCCAAGGCGGATGATGGCAATCAGGCTCATGTCATCGCTATCGGTGTCGGGGCGACAGCGACGGGGACAAGCCAGTATTCCTCCGTCATGGGTTCGGCGGCGAAGGCTTCTAGGGAGTATTCTACCGTTCTGGGATCTAATGCCAATTCCGAAGTGGACGGCGGCGTGGCGCTCGGCGCGAACAGTATTTCCAACCGCCATGCCGGCGGGTCTGCGACAGGGGATGTAAGAACGACCAATCCGTATATTCCTGCCGGTGCCGGCGCAGCGCAGGTAAATGCCATTATGCGACAAAAAGGAACGACAGGTGCCGTCAGTGTCGGCTCGGATACGGTAAAACGCCAGATCATCAATGTGGCGGCCGGCACGGATGATTCCGATGCCGTCAATGTGGCCCAGCTGAAAGCGGTAACATCTAATGCTTCCTGGACAGTACAGGGGAATGGCAGTGATGTGAATGCAGTGAAGAATGGCAGTAAAGTCAACTTTGCCGATGGAACAAATACAACGGCTTCCGTGACAAAAGATGCGTCCGGAAAGGTAACGGCCGTAAAATACAACTTGAAAAAAGATGTCAACCTGGGAACGGACGGCAGCCTGACCATCAACGGAAATACCTATATCAATAAAGACGGCATCAACGCGGGGAATAAACAGATCACCAATGTAGCCAGCGGCGGAGATGTAGTAACGAACGCGGCCAATATCGGCGACATCAACCGTATTGTGACAGCGAAAGACAAGTATATAACGAAAGGTAAGGCAACCTACCAGACAAACGGTGACGGCACGGCAACCTTGACCGGTACGAATGGCCTTTCCGCCAATGTGACGGGACTCAAAAACAACTATGTCACAAGCGGCAGCGTTTCCAATGACGGTAAAACCCTGACATTGGAACGGAATGATACGGGCAAAGTCAATGTAGACCTGAGCAAAATATTCACCGAGGTGGCAAAGGAAGATTACCATCTGGTAGCAAATCCAGAAGCAGGAAGCCAGGGTAAGTACAAAGCGGACAGCAGCGGAAATATGGTGCTGACCGTAGCGAACGAAAAAGGCGAAAAGAAACAGGTTACGCTGACAGACATCGCATCCAAAGCACAGCAGAATACTAATACAACAAATATTACAAACATTAACAATACCATTGCCAAAGGCCTGAACTTTAAGGGTGATGACGCAACAGTTATCAATAAGAAACTGGGCGAGCAGATGGATATCAAAGGCGGCGCTGATGCATCAAAACTGACAGATGGGAATATCGGTGTCGTATCCGGAAACGGTGCGCTGAATGTAAAACTGGCGAAAGATGTGACCGGCCTGAACAGTGTGACGGCAGGAACCGCCAGAATGGGCGTCGATTCGGCAGACCACAAGAGCTATGTAACCGGTCTGGACAACAGGGACTGGGACGTGCAGAATCCGGTGGTCGTGAACGGCAGAGCGGCAACAGAGGATCAGCTGAAGAAAGTGTCTGATGCGATTTCCACCACGACTGCGGCGAAGACAGATTTCCGCCTGGTCAAAAATCCTGACGCGGCTGACGGGAACTATTCCGTGGCCAACGGCAAAGTGGATCTGAAAGTGGAAGACAAGGCGCATCCGACGACACCGGCAAGCACGGTCACAATCAATAATATTGCCAGCGCGTCGGACGTGGAAAAACTGAAAGCGGGCTTCAAGGTAAAGGCAGGAACCAATGAGGGCGCGATCAAGGCGGGAGAAACCCTTGAATTCGCGGCAAAAGACAATGCAGGTGTGGAATACGATCCGGCCGCAAGGAAGCTGACTGTATCCGTAAGCAAAGATCCGACCTTCAACAGCGTGACTGTAGGTGACGTAAAGATCAACAACACCGGCATCAACGCGGGGAACAAGCAGATCACCAATGTAGCCAGCGGCGGAGATGTAGTAACGAATGCGGCCAATATCGGCGATATCAACCGTATTGTCGAAGCAAAAGACAAGTATGTGACAGGCGGTACCGCAGACTACCAGACAAACGGCGACGGCACGGCTGCCTTGACCGGTACAAACAACCTGACCGCCAATATAACGGGACTCAAAAACAACTATGTCACAAGCGGCAGCGTTTCCAATGACGGCAAGACCCTGACACTGGAACGTAACGACACAGGCAAAGTCAATGTAGACCTGAGCAAAATATTCACCGAGGTGGCAAAGGAAGATTACCATCTGGTAGCAAATCCAGAAGCAGGAAGCCAGGGTAAGTACAAAGCGGACAGCAGCGGAAATATGGTGCTGACCGTAGCGAACGAAAAAGGCGAAAAGAAACAGGTTACCTTGACAGACATCGCATCCAAAGCGCAGCAGAATACGAATACAACAAATATTACAAACATTAATAAGACGATTGAAAAAGGCCTGAACTTCGGCGGAGACTCCGGCGCAGATATTAATAAAAAGCTGGGAGAAAAGCTGGAAATCAAGGGCGGTGCCTCGGCAGACCTGACAGATGGGAATATCGGCGTTATATCTGATGGAACGAAGCTCAATGTGAAGCTGAAGAAAGATGTGGATCTTGGGCCGAATGGCAGCCTGACCATTAACGGAAAGACCTATGTCAACAAAGATGGTCTCAACGCGAACAGCCAGAAGATTACCAACGTGGCTGACGGCACGGCAAACAGTGATGCAGTCAACCTGGGTCAGCTGAATGCGGCCATTGGCGGTACGGCAAAGGCAACGACCGTCAAAGCGAAGGACGCTAATGTAACCGTTACGGAAGGAACCAATCCCGCCGGTGGTAAAGAATATACCGTCGGACTGGGTGATAAAGTAACCCTCGGCACGGCTGACAAGAAAATCGTCGTAGACGGAACCAGCGGAAAGATTACGGCGGGCAGCAAGGTCACCATCGATGGAACGACGGGGGACATTCAGGCGGGCACAGTCAAAGTGACAGGCGCCGGCACAGTGAATGAACTGACCAACCGCACATGGGATATTGACAACCCGACAGTCGTACATGGACAGGCGGCAACAGAAGACCAGCTGAAAACAGTCAGCGACGGCGTGAAGACCAATAAGACAAATATTACAAACATCAATAACACCATTGGCAAAGGCTTGAACTTCGGCGGAGACTCCGGCGCGGTAATTAACAAAAAGCTGGGAGAAAAACTGGAAATCAAGGGCGGCGCCTCGGCAGACCTGACAGATGACAATATCGGCGTTGTATCTGATGGAACGAAGCTCAACGTGAAGCTGAAGAAAGATGTTAACCTGGGACCGGACGGCAGCCTGACCATCAACGGAAAGACCTATGTCAACAAAGACGGTCTCAATGCGAACGGCCAGAAGATCACCAACGTGGCTAACGGCACAGTGAACAGTGACGCAGTCAACTTCGGCCAGCTGAAAGATGCTGTGGCGGCGGGAAAGACGATTCTGAAAGATGGTAAGAATACCACCGTCGAAGGCGAAGGCACCGTTGCCAATCCGTATAAAGTCAATGTAAATGACGATCTGGTGCTCGGCAAGAAAGGCGCCGACGGCAAAGACGGCTCCATCGGAGTCAACGGCAAAGACGGCTCCATCGGAGTCAACGGCAAAGACGGCTCCATTGGTCTGAACGGTAAGGACGGCGCTAACGGACTCACCATTAAGGGCGGCGATGGAAAGCCGGGCGTTGACGGTACCAATATCACCCGTCTCATCATCGAAGAAAAGGATGGCAAGAAGCATGATGTAGCCACCTTGGATGACGGCATGAAGTACGGTGGTGATACAGGAGCAGTCATCAAGAAGAAACTGAATGAACAGGTGAATGTAGTCGGCGGCATTACAGATGAAAGCAAGCTGACGACAGATGACAATATCGGCGTCGTATCTGACGGCAGCAACAACCTGAAAGTTCGTCTGGCGAAAAATATCAACCTGGGACCGGACGGCAGCCTGACCATTAACGGAAAGACCTATGTCAACAAAGACGGTCTCAACGCAAACGGCCAGAAGATCACCAACGTGGCTGACGGCACGGTGAACAGTGACGCAGTCAACTTCGGCCAGCTGAAAGATGCTGTGGCGGCGGGAAAGACGATTCTGAAAGATGGTAAGAATACCACCGTCGAAGGCGAAGGCACTGTTGCCAATCCGTACAAAGTCAATGTAAATGACGATCTGGTGCTCGGGAAGAAAGGTGCTGACGGCAAAGACGGTTCCATCGGAGTCAACGGCAAAGACGGTTCTTCCGTAGTGATCCATGGCAAAGACGGAATCAGCATCAAGGGTAAAGATGGCAAAGACGGAGTTACTCTCAAGGCGAAAGACGGAGCCAACGGGACAGAAGGGCAGATTGGCCTGACCGGACCTGCCGGGAAAGACGGGAAATCCACCCATGCGGATATAGGCGTCAACGCAGGACCTGCGAGCCTGGATCCGGCCAAGAACCTGTCGGCTACCGAAATGACCCGTCTCTACTATGTAGATGAAAAAGGCGACCATCAGGTGGCAACGATGGATGACGGCATGAAATTTGCCGGAAATACCGGACTGGCAATAAAGAAACTGAACAGTACCATGACCATCAGGGGAACCGGAACGAAGGCGGATACGGAATATGATCCGTCAAACATCAAAACAATGGTGGATGCTGACGGAAATATGATTGTCGGCCTGGACAAGAACCTGAAAGCGGACAGTGTCGGAATCAACGGCAAAGACGGCAGAGACGGAGCGACCATTAAAGGCGGCGACGGAAAGCCGGGCGTTGACGGTACCAATATCACCCGTCTCATCATCGAAGAAAAGAACGGCAAGCAGCATGATATTGCTACCTTAGACGACGGCATGAAGTACGGCGGTGATACAGGGGCGGTCATCAAGAAGAAACTGAACGAACAGGTGAATGTAGTCGGCGGCATTACAGATGAAAGCAAACTGACGACAGATGACAACATCGGCGTCGTATCTGACGGCAGCAACAACCTGAAAGTTCGTTTGGCCAAAGATGTGAAGCTGAACAGTGTAACGGCCGGCAATGTGGTGATGGATACGACCGGATTCTATGTCAAGAAAATGACGCGTACTCCGGCCGGAACGGTTTCTCTTACTGCAGATGGGCTGAATAACGGCGGAAATAAGATTGCCAATATAGCGGCAGGCGAGGCGGATACCGATGCCGTCAATGTCAGCCAGCTGAAAAATCAGGGCTCGGAGATCGTCAACAAGGGCTTCGGCATAAAAGCGGAAGACGGAAATGAAGTAAAGAAGAAGCTTGGCGAAACGGTGGACGTTGTAGGCGACGGTAAGAATATTTCCACCAGAGTCGAAGGCGGCAGAGTCAGAGTGGGGCTTAAGGATGATATTTTACTGAATAGTGTCACCACAGGCCGCACAAGAATGGATACCAACGGGCTTACCGTTCAGGACGGTTCCGGAAACACGGCAGTGACAGTCGACAAGGACGGGCTGAAGATCAAGGACGGCCCCAGCGTTACCAAGTCGGGAATCGACGCAGGCGGCAAGAAGATCACTAACGTGGCAGCAGGCGAGGCGGATACCGATGCCGTCAATGTCAGCCAGCTGAAGAAAGCGGCGGCCGGTGCCACTACGAAAGTAGCAGACGGCAAAAATACAACGGTAACTTCCGAAACAAATGCTGACGGATCCAAAACGTATCGTGTCAATCTGAATGATGACATTACGCTGGGAACCGATCCTTCCAAGCAGATCAGCATTAAAGGGTCCGAAGGTACGATCAAGGCCGGACAGGTGACTGTCAACGGTACGGCCGGCACAGTGAACGGACTGACCAATAAGACCTGGGATCCGAACAATATCACCAGCGGACAGGCGGCGACGGAAGACCAGCTGAAGGTTGTATCCGGCCAGGCGGGCAAGCATTCTTCCGTAACGGCGGGCAGCAATATTTCTGTGACAACGGGGACGAATGCAAACGGCGGCACGGAGTACAAAGTGGCTGTAGTCGATACACCGACCTTCAAGACGGTAACCACGGGAAATACGGTGATGAGTAATAGCGGCCTGACGATCAAGAATGGCCCGAGCATCACGCAGACCGGCGTTGACGCAGGCGGCAAACGGATTACCAATGTGGCAGCAGGCAAGGCAGATACAGATGCTGTGAATGTAGGGCAGCTGAAACAGATCGGCGGAGCCATCAACAAAGTTGATAACCGTATCAACAGAGTCGGCGCAGGAGCGGCGGCATTGGCAGCACTCCATCCGCTGGACTTCGACCCCGATGACAAGTGGGACTTCACTTTGGGCTACGGCAACTATAAAGATGCCCATTCTCTGGCGCTTGGTGCCTTCTATCGGCCGAATGAAGATACGATGATCAGTGTAGGCGGTTCCATCGGCGGCGGAGAAAATATGGTGAATGCAGGTCTTTCCATGAAGCTGGGACAGGGCAACCATGTGTCCACATCCAAAGTGGCGATGGCTAAGGAAATCAAGGATCTCCGCGCTGAGCTGGAAAATGTGAAGGGGGCGCTGCTGAAGGTTGCAGACGGAAGACCGCTGGACTCCATGGATATGGACAAGATGCAGCTCTTCCCCGATGTGCCTGAAAATCATTGGGCCTATGACTATGTGGCGACTCTGGCAGGAAACGGTGTCATCGTGGGCTATCCGGACGGACAGTTCGGCGGAGACCGCATGATGACCAGGTATGAAATGGCCGCGTTGATCTACAGGGCCATGCAGAATGGTGCGGCTGCCGATGACCGGATGGCCAGAGCACTGAAAGAATTCGAACCGGAACTGGAACGCATCAGAGTAGATACTATCAGCAAGCATAAGGACGGCACACCTGATATCCAGCGTGTACGCGTCATCAAAGGCCGCGGTTAATCGGAGCAAGAGGCTTTCAGATGAAGAAATCATGGTTTGCTGTGATAGGAATGATATTGATATTGCTGCTGCCGGGCACGATGGCTGCGGCAGCGGATAATATCACCGTAGCCGGCCAGTTTGAAGGAGCTTATGCGGACAATGTATATCGTTTTGTTACTGCCGATGGACAGGAAATCCCTGCCATGATGGAGCATGCGGGAAAGATAATGAGTTATACGCCTTTTCAGGCGACAGGGTATGTGGCTTATAATCAGGCCGGGCAGCCTGTACTTATTATCCGGAACGTGTCTTATCAGGAGCGGGCTCCTAATCAGCGTGCGGTCAGCTACAGAAAAGATATTGGGAATCCGCAGCCGTCACAGGGGCCGATGGCACCGCGGACATCTCGGGACGCAGGGTATTTCATGGGACCGGTAAAAAGCGATCTTGACAACTGGTATCAGGTCAATCCGGGAGATTTGAAATTAGAGGATCTGGGTGCCTATCAGGTGGCATGGAATTTGTCCGGGCTTCCTGTAGGAACAAGGATCTGCACTGTGGGCAGTATTCTGTCCAGCGCCGGCGGCGGGCTTATGAATTTCCGTACTGCCCGGGGGAATAAAATTCTTATTAATCTCAATGGTGCAGTTGTTCCTATGGGACAGCGGGTAACCGTTTTGGGAATTATTTCCATCCCGTCAGTGCTGACAGTTCAGTTCGTAAACAGCGTTGGATCCTGATTGGGTAAGACCATCTTTCTAAATCAGGAAGAAGATAAAAGACTTTCTTCTATAAGCATATGCTTTCAGGAGAGGGTCTTTTACCCATTATAGAAAGCGGGATGCTCATATTTTAAATCAAAATCGGCTTTGTCCTGCCTTTGGACGGCAATACTGCCGGTATAAGGAATGAAGTTGTCTTTCTGAAAAGGGTATTTTGTTTCTCATTATTCATAGCAATGTGAGAACCGTGAGCATATGGATGATCCGCTCTTTGCATATTTCCCCAAAGGGTTCCATTATGACGGATATCTCGGTCGAGTATATGCGAAGGAAAGCAGATGGATCGAGCAGGCAGCAAAAGAGGATCGGAGTATAGCAAATCTCTGATGAGATATTTCAATAATGCGTGTCCGGTTATTAATTATTATAATAAATCACTTTATAAAATCATTTTATAAATGTATAATGTGATGGAAGAAATATGAATTGTTTATCTTTATAGAGAGCGGATATTTTTAGTTTGAAGGAGGAAAGTTATGAATCAGATTTACAAAGTCATCTGGAGCCGGGTGAAACACTGCTATGTGGTGGTTTCGGAAATCGCCGGCTGCTGCGGGAAAAATGGGGGAATAGCTTCTGAAAAGAAGAGCATGCCCGTCCGCGCGTTTCTGTGCGCCCTTGCCGTCACGGGATGCCTGCTGCCGGGCATAGCGGAAGCCTCGTTTGACGGCGGGATCGGTGCCTCAACGGCTACAGCGAACAGCATCGCTGTCGGGGATGATGCCAAGACAACAGAGGAATATACGATCGCTCTCGGCAGCCGATCCAGGGCAATAAATATCTATGCCATAGCCATGGGCGATCAGGCACAAGCTACCGGGCAGGGGGCGACTGCCATAGGATCCCTGTCTAAATCGACAGCCGAACATTCTCTTGCCGTCGGCGACCAGGCAGAGGCGGCGGCGGTGAACAGTTCCGCTTACGGTATTCTGTCAAAGGCATTGTCATCACACAGCGTGGCCATCGGTAATGGGGCGTCTGTCGGCAAGGGAGATCCGGATTCAGTATCAAGCCAGAACGGGATTGCCATCGGGAATGGTGCGAATGTTACAGTAAATCCCGCCACGGCAACACCGGGGATTACTGATAAGAGCGGAGGGATCGCAATCGGGCATGATGCGACAACCAAAGATATCAATACGATTGCTCTCGGTACCGGTACTATCGGCCAAGGTGCGCAGGCAGTGGCGATCGGCCGTAATGCACGTACAATTGCTAATAACGGTGTGGCTATCGGTAACGAAGCTCGGACACAATCTACGAACGGCTTTGCGTTGGGTAATAATGCCCGCGCCGGTTTTGATGAAAATAATGTGCTTGTAGGCAGAGACAATGACCAGGCCTTCGGTTCCAATGCCAGGGCCTGGGGCGGTTCCTCTATGGCTTTCGGTAATAATGCGAAAGCTGCTAATGGCGGTGCCATTGCCATGGGGAACGGTTCTCAATCCAGAGGGGATTGGGGCGTAGCTATCGGTAACGGTGCAAAAGCCCTGGCTGCGGGCGCCCGCGCATTGGGGGCAAACTCCACGGCAAAAGGAGTCAATTCTACTGCTATCGGCTGGGACAGTAAGAGTGAAGCAGCGAGCGGTATTGCCGTAGGTGAGTCTGCTTCCGTTGAGGATGGAGCAGACAATGGTATTGCCATCGGTACAGGAGCGAAAGCAGCAGGGAAAAGCAGCACTGGCACTCCAAGCCTTCCGGCAAGTACAGTGGCCATCGGCCAGGGCGCACAGGCGCTGGAAAACGGGGATATCGTCATCGGACGCCAGGCGAAGAGCATCGCTTCTACAGAGCACGGCAATCCGGGATCCGGTGCGGTAGTGGCAGGCGCGGAAGCGGCGGCATACGGCGCCAGAGGCGATGTGGTTATCGGCGCGTCGGCGGAGACTAATGTCAAGATCAAACAGTCCGGCGGTACTGTCGATCCTAAATATGCGCAGGGTGTCGCTATCGGCAGTACAGCAAAAACCTATGGCACCCAGTCCCTCGCTCTCGGTTCGGATACGAGAGCCATCGGTAACTCATCTATTGCTATCGGCGGGGATGATATCGATATGGCCCGTACGGAACTGGAAACAGCTGTGCCTCAGCTGAAAGCAGGAAACGGGATCAAAAAGAGCTTTAACAAGGAAATAGAAACTAAATTTCCGGGCGGATTGGGATCAGCTTCTATCAATGTGAAAGGGAAATATGCGAACACCGCTGCCATCGGTGACGCCACCACAGCCATCGGAACGCTGAGTGAAGCGTTTGGTACAGGTTCCACGGCGATCGGTATCAATTCTTTAACTAAAGGTGTAGCCAGCACCGGTATCGGAATCATGGCACGGAGCTGGGGAGATAATTCTCTTGCTCTCGGTACGCAGGTAGGTGCCTACGGAACCCGGTCATCCTCCATTGGCGATACAAACCAGGTAGGGCTGGATATGAAAGATGGAAATAGGTCCGGTAAAGAATCCGCGGCGGTCGGTTCCCAAAATACTATTTACGGAAATCAGGCCTATGCTGTCGGCGCCGGAAATACCATCGGCTCCGCTACGGTTGTCACTGCGACGGAAGCAAACGGCAGCGCCGCCGGTGCTGATCAGGATAAAATCACGACAGTCACTGCCGGTACGGTGAAAGGAAATATGGCAGGCGCTTTCGGTTATAAGAATACTATTAATGCGGATAATGCCTATGCAGTGGGCAGCAACTCCACGGTTTCCGCCGACGGGGCTATGGTGCTGGGGAACAACGCTTCTGTAACGGCGAAGAACGGCATGGCTCTCGGGAGCAATACAAAAGTGGCCAATGAAAATGCTGTAGCCCTCGGCGCCGGTTCGGAAACGGCGGCAGCTGTGGCGACACCCTCCGCAACGATCAATGGAACAGCACATAATTTTGCAGGAGTAAATCCGGCTTCTACAGTCAGCGTGGGTAAGGCAGGCAGTGAACGGACGATCACCAATGTGGCGGCCGGCCGTATTTCCGATGTTTCTACCGACGCCATCAACGGCAGCCAGCTGTATGCGGTGACTACGGAAATGGATAAAGGCGTGGCCTATGCGGGCGATGTGAAAGCTGCGGCAGCCGCGGCTAATAAGTTTACCCGGAAATTAGGCGAACAGACGAATATCGTCGGCGGCGTGGCAGATGCGTCTAAGCTGACAGACGGAAATATCGGCGTGGTATCCAACGGGACAGATACGCTGAATATCAAACTGGCGAAAAACGTGAAAGTGGACAGCGTCACAGCGGGCAATACGGTCATCAACAACAACGGACTGACCGTAGGCGGAAAGACCTATGTGACAAATAACGGCCTCAACGCGAATAACCAGACCATCACGAACGTAGCCAGCGGCGGAAATACGACGACCAATGCGGCCAATATCGGAGATGTGCAGACAGCCGTAAACAATGCGGTGACCAATGTTACGAATACATTGACGGCAAAAGGCCTTGATTTCGAAGGCAATGACGGCGCGGCGAACAAAGTGCATCGTGACCTCGGCACCAAGCTGACCGTGAAAGGCGGCCTTGCTGATGTGACCACCGGCGTATCGGGCAAGAACCTGGGCGTGAAGAAAAACGCGGCAGGAGACGGCCTTGATTTAGTGATGAGTGAAAAGCCGGAATTTAAAGAAGTGACAGCAGGCACGGGAACGAATAAAGTCGTCATCAACGATAACGGCGTCCATGTAGGCGGAAAGACATATATCAATAACAGCGGTCTCAACGCGAACAATCAGAAGATTACCAACGTGGCAACCGGCACAGCCGGAACCGATGCCGTCAATGTGGATCAGTTGAATGCGGCCATCGGCGGTACGGCAAAGGCGACGACAGTCAAAGCGAAAGACGCCAATGTAACCGTTACGAAAGGAACCAGTGCTGAGACAGGCGGTAGAGAATATACCGTCGGGCTGGGGAATGTAGTTACCGTAGGGCAGACCCATCCCGTCACGGTGAATGGGGATGCCGGAACCGTAAACGGCCTTACAAATACGACTTGGGATATTGACAACCCGCAGCCCGTATCCGGGCAGGCAGCCACGGAAGACCAGCTGAAAACAGTCAGTGACGGAGTAAAGACAAATAAGACCGATATCACAAATATCAACACGACGATTGGCAAAGGGCTGAACTTTAAGGGTGATGACGCAACAGTTATCAATAAAAAACTGGGCGAGCAGCTGGACATCAAAGGCGGCGCTGACGCGTCAAAACTGTCAGATGGGAACATCGGTGTAGTATCCGGAAACGGTGCGCTGAATATCAAACTGGCCAAAGATGTGAAAGTGGACAGCGTCACAACGGGCAATACGGTGATCAATAATAACGGGCTGA
>ENA-OUQI01000506-OUQI01000506.1-human-gut-metagenome-genome-assembly--contig:-NODE-506-length-30088-cov-13.842407_pt1 | contig 30088 bp, 35 predicted proteins | sample MGYA00237953_ERZ548840 | MGnify/ENA primary metagenome ERZ548840 (study PRJEB26490, sample SAMN05194690) | human gut metagenome | biome: terrestrial biome; feature: human-associated habitat; material... | reverse complement strand
TTTCTAAACTACCTATGCGGCAGTTAACGTATGTCAGCGTTCCTGTCACCACATTTAATTTTTCTAAACTACCTATGCGGCAGTTAACGCCAACACGGCCGCCGTGTTAATGTTGTTACATTTCTAAACTACCTATGCGGCAGTTAACGATGCGGGAGCGGAAAAAGAATCCGACAGCACGTACGCTTATACATCTTTCTCCCACTTTGACCCAAATTTATTCCTGCTTTGAAATATATTGATTTAATCGCATTTTTCAAACGCCGTAAAAATTTGGGTTAAAATTCCGGAACAGTTCTGTTATTACTTAAACCATAGGTTCCGCATTCTGTCAAGGCAGATTCTTTTTCTACCCGCTTTTTTATAAAAAGGCTAAATGTTCCTCCGCGGGAAAGGCTTTTCATCTGTATGTACGGCAGTCTGACAGATTTTCTCTTTCCTTGCAGAAGCCGGGCAGCCTCTTCGATCGTTACTCCCGGATGTCTTTTTGCATAGCGTCTCGCTTTCACCCAGATTGAACCTTCCGGTTGGTACCTGCTATACACGGCATACCCCCGCAGCTTGCGCTCCGGTACTCTTCTTATGCTTGTACAGTGCACATAATCAAAGAGCCGTTCCAACACCCGGGACAGATTAAGCATTTCTAGTTCCTTTTCTCCTGCAAATATACGTATTTTCTCTCCCAAACCTTTTTCTTCGTATTCAGGAAATGAAATAGCATAAGGAACATGCCCGCTTTTATTTTTTTCATCTGCAAAAGCAATATGGAGCTGGGTAAACACTTTGGTCCAAAGAAAGGCAAGCGATACTTCCGCACACGGGAGCAAGGTGATTTCCTGATAGTATTCCATGGCTTATTCCTTTTCGCTCTGACCAAAAACACCTCCGCGGACGAGAACAGCCATGACATAGTTTTTGTCATTTTCATCGTCCGGTTCACTGCCGGTTGACCACTGATCAAACAGGGTATAAAAATCTTTTTTCTCTTTTGGTGTGCGGTAGGCTTTCCCAAGAGTGGTGACCGCACCATAGGGTTCAATGGCAATCGGTATCCGTCTGCCTTCTTCCTGAGGATACCAAGTGTCGACGGTTCTGATGGCATTGCTGAGTTTCTGCGAGTGCATAGCGGCCGTACCGTCTACCTGGTAAAGAACCTTGCTCTTCTTGCCTTTTCCTTTATCAAGAATCAGTTCTTCGCTGGGATAAATTTCCTGTCCTTTTCCCATAAGTGCGAAGGCTTCCACTTCAATCAGAAGGGATGACCTCTTTCCACAGAGAGTTTCGGCAATAAAAGATGCCAATTCTTCCACTTTTTCACGATTCTTATCAAAATCCTTCAAACTGAAATCATAAATATTAAATATCCATTTTTTATTTTCTTCTTTTATGGATACAATGACCTCCGCTTTTTCTGCCCCTACACGATTTCTCCAAAGGAAGCGGCCATTAGCTATATTCATCGCATAGCGGGCTGACAGCTCTTTAAATCCGTTCTGCTCAATAAATTTCCTTCCTATTTCTTCTATCTTTTTATGATGAGTTTCGTTATTGCATGCAGAAGGATGCTCTACACCGGAAAGGACTTTGATTGTAAAGGATAATTTCAATGTGTCATCGTTTAGAGAAATAGAAGCACTGTCTACGGTCTGCAGATTTGCTTTTTCCACTTCCGCATTCAATTTCATGGGATCATTTTTTACACTATCCTTCAATCGGTTGGAAATGGTTCCTCTTACAGATTTTTCTACCAGCATAACGGGACGGGCTGTTTCATTTCTTTTTTCCCAGGTTGTTCCATACATATAGCCATCCGATAAAACAAGTTTCTTTTCAAAAGAAAGTACAGATGCCAGATTTGATTCTTTTTTCGCCATTTTCATTTCCTCCTGATCATTCCTTATTTTTACAAAGATATAATTGATTGGTTTCTTCATAGGCATAGTGCCACATCATTTCATCTATGTCACGGAACCGATGAGCCATCTTAAATTCACCAAGGGTGACTATGCTTTCTGCAAATCGATGGGGCGTATCCGGATCCCGCTGATTTTTCACTTTCCCCAGCGGAGACAATCCTTTAAATCCTACAGCAAGCGGCGCAATCCATCCGGCCGCCGCCTTTTCATATTTCCAGCCTGTTATCTTCCCGGATTCATCTTTTTCTGCCATCTGATGTACTTTCAGATAGTGAAGCAGCCTATCCAGACTGTCTTTCCCCTCCAGCTCTTTCGCTTCCATGAGATCCCTGCGCTCAATAGGTATATAACCGGGCATAAGGGTGGAAATCACTTTCCTAACTGATATAGGATTGTCTTCATCTATACGCATGACTTGGATTTTTCTAATATCCAGTATGTCTCCCCCCGCCATTTTCATCTGGGGCAATATTTCCTTTACTGCCTGTTCCAATAATTCCATGTTATTCCCATCTACCCTTTCGACTTCTATCAGAAGGGATACGGAAAGATGGATTCTCGCATCTTCAATAAATGACGGTCTTTCCCCTTTTTCATTAAGTGGATTTGCCGTTCCTACAAGAGAATTTACATAGTCTCCGGGGCCCTTATAAATCTGCAGATTCGTCTTGTGATATGATACCGCTGTTTTTACAAGTCGTATCCCCTCCAGAGCCGGCTCCCTCCTTTCTCCCAACTTTCGTTCCAGTGCATGGACTGCGCCGAGCCATGCTGTCATAGCAGGTACTCCGATGGTTAAGGTACTGCTCATGGCATTGGCATTATGAATCCGCAGATGGGATATAAGCAGATATGCTTTCATGACAAACTTCTCACCTCCTCCATAAGCACTTTTATCATTGCGTGCCGGATATGTTTCATTTCCTCCTCGCCCAATGATACACGCTGTTCTTTTTTGATCCTTCTATATTTGTAAATAAACCATTTTGCAAAATACTTCCCTGTTTCCTTTGTCCATTCATCTGTCCGTTCCTCTCTATATTGTTCATCAAGCCATATTTTCTGGATCTGCGGCAGGTTAAGGAACTCCTCGCCATTGCTCCAGCCGGCAGGCTCTTCCCGTAAACGATAACAGGACTGCAGTATGACATCAATCAGATCACAGACCAGTGCTTCCCTCTTATTCCGAATTTCCGCATTATTCCGTTCCATAAGAAACAACTCATGCAAATTTCGGAACAGGAAGAAATAGGCCCGGTATGGCACTGTTTCCTCAAGAAAATTACGGTGGGGACGGCGTATTTTTTCCCCTTCCAGCAGAGCCGGCATAGACATGAGCAGATCTGCTTTTCCCGCTACCCGTGCATTAAAGGCGCTGATATTCTGCGCTTTCGTTCCCCCAAAGCCGATGACTGTCCTCTCCATGATTTCATCACATGCATTCCCATAAAACTCGCTTTTCTCATTACGGCAGTCAAACCTGTGCTGCCTCATATTCCTGCTTCTGCCGTTCAGCACTTGCAGAAGGCTTGAGGACGGCAATACGGTCAACAGATGATACACTCCTTCTCCGACAGGAAAGTAAATTTGCCGCAGCCTTCCGTCCGTTGCTGCCGGATCGGCAGTCGCCATCATGCGTTCCACTTCCTGTCTCATTGTATCAAAGGATACGCCCAAAGATTCTACTTCTCTCCTGACGTTTTCATCATTTTCATAGATATGCTTCCATAATGGTCTTCCGTCATCCAATGCATAAAGCAGTAATTTTGCCGCGCCCATGTAAGCAGCGGAAGAATATACGATATCCGTTTCACAGTCCACATTTTCCGTCACTACATATGCATTTTGTCCTGCTTTATTTTTTCTCTGCAAATACACTTTCACATCGGGATGGGTAAATTTCCCGACATGTGTCGCCATATCGCATTTGGAAAGCAAAGAAACCGTATCCGCCAGCCACTTCTGTGGCGTTTTCTTTTTCCCTGCCGCCGCTTCCGATATGTACGCTGTCAACCCGCTCAAAATCATCCCTCCTGTCTATTTTCTTCCGTTAACTTGAACATACCTAACTGATCTGAATATTTCCATTCATCCACTGTACTGGATCTCCCGTAGGGTATAGTGATTTCTCCATATCTGCAGGAAATCTCATTCATCTGCACATCCTGCGGCACATCACTTGCATCTGATACGTACCGCCTCAAGGCAGCTTCATAATCACGAATAATCCATAACCGTCCCTCCATTTCCTCTGTCATACCACTGTAGTCGGTAATTCCTACACTATCTGAAAGCAAAGTCTTCTCCTTTCCCTCATACACAAGAAATTTTCGTTCTCCCTCCTCATACACCGCGCAGGCCTTGATTTCTTCCCCATAACTTTCACGAAAGCGGCTGCAGCCTTGCGGAAGTGCCGTCATCCACCAGTATTCTTCCATCCATCCGTGCATACACTGCGGCCCGCAATCTCCCTTGCAGTTAAAATCCATCATGCTCGCATGTTCCAGATCAGAGAGTTTTGAGAAATATCTTTTATCATCCGGACAGAATTGCTCCTTATCCAACATTTCCGGTTTTAAAATTCTCGGTACCGCATCAATCCTTCTGCCCAACTCCTCTTCATCCACAAGATCATGCATGTCATAACTGTTCAATTTCCGTTTTTTAGTTTCATACCCGGGTTTGCTGTAAGCCGGCTCTTTTCCCTGCCAAGCTTTCAGATTATAGGCCATGATTGCCATATTCTTTTTTTCAAGCGTTCCTGAAACCGGCTGACGATGACGAAGGACACGGCCGGCAAGCTGTATGATGGATCGGTACGACGACGGCTCCACCACTGCCCAATCGAAGTCATGATCACGGCCGACTTCCTCCACCGGTGTTGCTACAAGAATAAATATGATATTCTCTTCCGGTGTGCTGTCCAGATGCTTCCGCACGGTTTCATCCTGAAAATCCACTGTGGCAGACTGCGTTTTTCTTGTGAGCACCTTGTCCAGATACCGCTCCTGCTCATGACGGAGAAGAAGGATCTGCCTGCTGTGGTAAGTCATCACTCGGACAGCTGTCCCCTCGCTCCATCCGCATTTCATGAGGTACAGGCTGACTTTCACACAGGGGGTGATATTTGCCACACGAACCACACCGAAAGAAATCCGCTTCTTTGTTCTTTTATCAATGACATGGTGATTTTCATGCAGCTTTTCTATGGCCTTCCTCATATTTTCAAAATAGGAAGTCTCTTTCGCAGCGTCAGTGTCATTATATTCCGCTCCGCAGGGCTGTATATATCCCTTACGCTTTATCGGCTCTTTCCCCAGATTTTCCACTCGTTTACGGATAAATCGATCGTGAATCTTTCGATAAGCCGAATCATCCCCGCTGTCCATCGGTTCCACATCTGTCCTGAACTCATCACAAAGCACAAGAGCACACTGTTTTTTCCCCGTAAAGAAGGAATTGTAACTTTTCAGTCCTGCCTGATATGACCTGTACAGCCCTTCCACCAGATCAGGCGGTATCGTCGCTGAAGAGATCGCCACATTTCTTCCGCACAATCCCGCCAGATGAACAAGCCTTGCTATGGCGATGAGATCCTTGGAATTGAAATCATCAATTTCATCAATCACCAGATCCGATGACATCAGCCGCAATGAAGGCAAAATATACCTTCCTCCCCGTGTCGTCTCCACAGCCCCCATCATATGATCGATAGTCGCCGCAAGGATAGGCTTGTATAGAAAGGCTTTATTCTTTTTTGACGTCTTTTCATTTACCGCCACTCCTTTTTTATCTGTCTTATTGAAAAAGATATCCAGAAACCGGGACTGCTCCTCGCTTTCCGTATCCACATACTCCAATTCTTCCGGCAGCAGCGGCTCTTCCGATAAATACCCCTTTCTATTTCCCTTTTTCTCTTTATCTTTATCTGCTTCCTTATTTTCCTCATGCAATTTGGTTACAGCACTGGAACCGATAAGGACGGCCAGATCATTTCTGTCCAAATGTATCCGTTCCCTGTATTCATCACCGGTCTGCAGCGTCAACGTACGGAGACCGAGGGCAAGGATATACCGGAGCGATTTCCCGTCCGTCGATACAGCCTGCATGATCTTTGCATTGGCAAACGTCTTGCCGCAGCCGGTGCTTGCCATATTGACTATAAAATACCTGGCACCATCCCCATTCTTCTCCCTGAATGCTCTGATTTTCTCGACAACTGTATCCTGCCATCTGAAAACTGCCGGACTTTTCTTTGCCAACGCCTTTACATCATAGACGCTCTCCATCTGATCACTGAAATAAGGAAGTCTGTGAGCAATATGGGTTGCCTGTTCACAGACCCTGACCAAATGTTCCTCCAGAAACTGCTTTTTCTTTCCGGTTTTACCGTCTGTATTCGCCCATAAATCATTTTTTGCCCATCGGCCCTTATCTGTTTCCTCAGGCAGGGAAGAAACATAATGATCCGCCAGCATAAGAGACAATCTCGTATAGTGGGCGATAGCCCTGAATGATGATTTGTATGTCTCCCCTCCCATAATATCCATCAGTCTGTCGTAATCATTTAATAACCGGCCGCACCATTTTTTTATGGCCTTCCGCCAAGCTGCCGCATTCTCCACAAGGAGTCCCTCCGGAAATACAAAGCAGCTCCTGCGGCACATAATAGTCTCCTCTGCTTCACTCTCATATCCCCAGGACGCATTCAGACTGGAGAATATACTGTGGAAACTTTTTTTCTCCACATTCACCCAGCCATCCTTATCCATAGACGGCAGCCTGTGATGAGACAGCATCAACCACATCAGAAATTTTGCAATCGGCGGCAAATGTGCTGCATCCAGCTTTTTCATATCTGCCTGCCCGTTTCCTTTCTCGTCAATTTGCAGATTCTTTTCTATATCCTCTGTCTTTATCGTTCTTTCGGCCAGTACTTTCAGCCATTTTCTGTCATCTTTCTCCGCACCTGCGGCAAAAATAAGCGCTTCAAGAAGCTTGCAGGATACCCATTCATGACGGAAGGGATCCATTTTCAATGTCCCTTTATCCAGTTTTTCCTGAAATAACGCTGATGCCTTTCCCCAGTCATGGAAGAGTGCCGCCACCGCTGCCAGCGCTTTTATCAACGGCAGATACTGCCAATCGTTTTCCCACTCATGGTGAAGGATTTCCTTTTGTGTGGAGTGGACAGGCACGATGCCTTCCTCATTAAACATGTCCCGCTTCCCTACAATCCAGACCAGCTCGCTATGGCTCCGTGACCGGATCCAATGACACGCCACTGCTGTACTTTTGGTAGCAGTCCGTCGCAAAAGCGCCTGCACCGTCAGCAATCCCTCTTGCGTAATGACCGTTTTCCACGTATCATTCCCAATTCTGTCTGCAAAACTATCCAGAATCCTCCGCACCGTATAAATAGCCTTCTTCTCGCTCCTGCTCGTAAATATGACCATCATGACCGTTCACCGCCCGCATATAGTCTGCTGCACCGTTTCACTTCATCAAACATAAAATCCAGCGCCTTATGTTCGGTAAACTTCTGTAAGCAGATCTGCCTGAATTCTCTGTCTCTCTGCCCTCTCATGGCACAGATAAAGCTCCATGGCAGGACGATGGCATCCTTGATCAAATCCGCTACATCAAAAACAAGAGCGCCTCGTCTTGTCTTACCATGCATCACCGCGAAGCCGTGAGGAATACCAAGTACCCAGAGAGTCGTTGCCGCCAGTCCGTACGCCAGATAATTCCCATGGTCAAGCAGCCTGTTTGCAGGCTGGTCAGAATTACGCTCCCTCGTGAAATCGACTGTTTCCGTATTCTGTGCCGCGTACCTGTAGAGCTTTTTTGTGAATTCCGCCTCCGCCGCCAATACATGGGTCACATCCCCCGCTATTTCCATGCGGCTCTTAAAAACGGAAATCGCTTCTTCTGTCAAAGCATCCTCGGTAAAAAAACCTTCATCGGCCAATTCATTGTCTTTATCCCAGACTGTCTGCAGAAAACGGATACGCTTTTTCTGGAACTCCTTTGCCACAGCAAGACGTTTCTTTTCATCAAACCAAAAAGACAGCCACCCCTGCACATATTCTGTCGGCCTGTACTCGCTTTGCGGATTCAGCCACTCCACCTCCGTACCGGCAAATAATGGTGTAGCCCCACCACCGCAGAAACCGACAAGTACACCAGCACCGCTGAGCAGCCGCATTGCCGCCTGTGTCACAGAAGTACCGCTGCCCAAAAGAATCACTGTTGTGTTGGCAATCGGAATATTCCAAAACAAGTTCTCTTTTTTCGTCTCCGTCAAATAAACAATACGTCCATCCTTCTGCATAATCCTGCACTTTTCAAGATAATATAGTAGCTGTGTTTCAGAGTAATTCAAAGTGTTTCAATCGCTGATAATTACTATATTTTTGGTATTTATGGTCTCGTGTTTTATTTCAAAATGTTTCAGTATATTTCTCCGATTTTTGACGAATTTTTGACAGAACGGGGGCAGATTAAAAAGAGCGATACCATTATCGCTCTTTTTGCATTACCTCTCTTTTTATAGACCGAGTGCTGCAGCCGATCGCGCCGACGAGATCTTTTGTTACAGATAATTTATATTTTACTTCTGCGTAATCGTCAATGTCTTCATAATATTTAATCACGAAGATTTCATTTCCATTCCGCTTTGCGCTTTTTGCATTTTTAATAGATTTTACAAAGTATTCTGCGTAGTCGTCTAATCCTTTAAACCTTCCGTTATTTTCTTCTACAGTCCAATCTGTACCTTCTCCGTTTACTGTAATATCCCCCATATCCAGTTCCTCGACTTGTACATGAATCCTGTCGGAAGTCTTATATATGCTAATTTTGACCAGTCCATATGTTTCTATTTCTTTTAAATCGTTTAGATCGTTGCCGCTGCCGATAAGAACGGTTTCCCCGATTATCGATTTTTTCACCGGATAATTAGCGGGTGGCTCGGTGCTTACATAAACGCCGAATCTTGTTTGAAATCTGTGGTCAATAAGCTCTACTCTTTCATTCAAACCGGGTTTCAGCGCTGTCGCGACGGCGATCACTCCGTTCGGGCTCCCCTCGATATTGAACAAAATACCTTTCTTAACATCTTTCATTCCGTACAGTTTAAACATGGCTTTATTCCTCCTTGATTCATTTAAAACTTTTTTAATTTTCAATAATTCTTCATCCGTCATCTTGACGGACCGCACCCGGGCGCCCGGAGGCAGGGTTCTTTTTGCCCCTGCGCCCTTACGGCGCCCGCCCCAGCCCGGAGCGGATTTTTTATTTTCCGCCATTTTCTTCTCCCCTCTTTTAATATAAATCATCTGTGGCCATATTCCACAAATCTTCGTTTTCTGTTTCCTCGTCGGCATTTACTATGCCGCACCGATAGTACGTGTTTCCTTTTAGCTCCCACATTTGATAGCCCTGATCGTGTTTTTCGAATTTTATCGTCCTTTTTCCGTCCGTTAAAATTCTTTCTCCGTTTTCAATTCCAATGTTTCTAATCATTTTGTTTTCCTCCTTGTTTTTAACTCTTGCCCTTTCTTGATTATATATTACAATATCATCTTTGATTTGTCAATACTTTTTCAAGTTGTTTATTATAAATTATCTTTATATCGTGCAATAAAAAAAAGAGGGCGGTTTCCCGCCCCGTTAATTACTTAATTTGTCTACCAGCCAGCCTGTTGCCACAGCTCCTGCGATGTATGACCAGAGATTTCTTTGCCGTTTCGCAAGCTTCAGGTCATGTGTCAACTCATCTATTTTCTTCGTCAATCTGTCTAAAGATATCTGCAGCTTCATTAAGTTCTCTTCTGCACTCCGCAATGATATCTCTGCACTCTGCAATTGTTCTTGAGTTCTCATCAATTCTTTTCTGCACTCTGTCAGCTGATTCTGCAGCTCGGTCAACTCTTGAGATGCTTCTGTCGAGTTGCTCTCCAGCTGATTTAATTTGTTCTCCAGCAGATCTAACCGCATCTGCTGATTGCTTGCTGTACTCTTGAGCTTCTCGTACTGCGTCCTTTGCATCGTTACTGTTTCCGTCGCCTGTGGTGCCGCTGAATATGAGATATACGAGCAGGGCGACAACAGCAACGACAGCGCAAGCAATAGTGATAATTTTCTTCTTCTCATACATTTTACACCCCGTTTTCTAAATACCACTGTGCTTTTCCGCGGATGATGTCCCCGCCGGTACCGATTTCATCCTGATCGCAGAGCTGCTCTAAATCCCATCTGCAATCAGGCTCTCCACTGTACAAGCCGTAGCCGTCGTCATTAGCGGCTTCACCATGCGTCATAAAATGATCTCTATCAATCGGATTGTCAAAAACCTCGGCAATAACCGCAAACATCTTCGCAAGAGTCTCGATTTGCGCCGCAGTCGGCGGGTACTCACCTAAGTCATTCGGGCGTGCATTGTAGCAGCAGCATAGAGCGATGGCAATGCTACCTGTGTTCCTATGCCAGGTTGCTTTCGGTACTTCATCGAGTGGTCTTGTGTAGATGATTTCACCGTCTCCATCAACATTAAAATGATAATCGTTAAACGTTGTAAAATACCGTCCAGCTGACCAGTGTCCGTATGTCGTCGCCGGCCATGGGAATTGATAAAAATAATCCCGTTTATTTTTGAGTTCCTGCCGAAATTCCTCTATCGTCATCTCTACGCACTTCCTTTCTTGTTTCTTTTTTTATTTCTTTTTCTGCGGCGTCCGGCCGTCCGTCGTGATTCTTGTCTACACAAAAAACACTCACAAAAGTAAAAGCACCGACTACTGCCGGTGCCGTAAACTCTTTGAAAAAATTGATGAGTAGCGTTGTATTTGCTACTCCCGTTCGATAAAAATCATGTACCCACGCCGCGATCACCATTAAAAATAAAACGATAAGTCCAGCACCGTACACGTAGACGATCTGCATCGACGTCCGTACTCGACCTTTTATTTTCGGCGCGTACTGTATTGCTGCGTTCCATATTTTTTTAAACATATCACAGCACCTTCCCAATCAGCGCGATGACAACAGATACGATGGTCGATATAAGCCCCGCCACTTTGTATATATTGTCTATTCGATGGTGCGCTGATTTAGCGCTCTGCGCTGCTCTTTCGTGCGCTAACTGCAATTCTTGCATTTTGGGAATCATTTCGACAAGCATATCCAGCTTTGTTTCAATTCTGACGATTCGTTCCAACGCTTCCGGGCTCATATCCCCCATACTCATTATTTGCTATACCTCTTAATAAATTCAAATACCGCAGGAGCCGTTCAGGCTCCCGCAGTAAACTAACTAAGCATTATTCGTATTTAATCGAAAAATTAATCGGAGTACCAACGTTCGCTTTTAACCGCAGGAAGTCTGCATTCGCGAATCCCCCAGATATAGTCTCCGTCATTTCACGCATCGCATCGAATGTTACATCCCCTATTTGGGCTTTGATAATCGTTGAAGTGTAAATCCCGGGTTTATTGTAAAAAGCACTAATCCCGTTTACTGTAAGAGTAGCAAACGCGAACTCACCAATATTGGCTATCTCTACGTGAGAAACTTGATATCCGTCGCTTGTAGTATTGATTTTATCACTCGTTGCAATCAACATATTCTCGTCGCTTTTAGTAAACGTCAATGTTCCCCGAATGTCAAGTGTCGGAGAATCGCCGCCAGATGGTGGATTCTCTACGTTTTCTATTTTCTTTTTAATATAGTATTTTTTCCCGTCAACACCGTTAAAAGTGTACATGTGCGTGTCGACAACATCTCCGACTTTTGCATAATGCGGCACGCCACCGATATCTATTTTCAGGTAATTGTTTCCGACTAATGATTTATCAGTAGTTAATTCTGCGATTTCTTCTTCTCCGTTTGGTCTGATAATTTTAAGCTTATCCATTATTCTACTCCAATCTTTGCGCCATTCGGCAATTTAATCATGTTCCCATCAAAAATTTCTGTCTTCTTTACATATTGCGATAAATCTGCAGCAGGTCCCGGCGGGCCCTGTATCCCTATGTTTCCTTTTTCTCCTTTTTCTCCTTTTTCGCCTTTGGGGATCGAGAAATTAAACACTGCTGCGTTAGCCGTTCCAGAATTTGTGACTTTAACGTTCGTTCCAGGAGCCGTCGTTGTTACTGTCCCGATTTTGATAGTTGCAGCGGTTCCATCTTTTCCATCCGCTCCTTTTTGCCCCGGATCCCCTTTAGGTCCGGGTTCCCCTCTGGGTCCCGGGTCCCCTTTGGGGCCTTGAATGCCCTGTCCGCCGCCAGACACGGGGATTACAAAATCAAATACGGCGTCTGTGCTGTTTCCGGAATTTGTCACCGAGGCAGAGGGGCCTGTCGTCACTTTTCCCACTTTTATCGTTGCCGCTACACCATTCTTCCCATCGGCACCTTTCGGCCCTGGGTCTCCCTTTGGTCCGCTCGGACCCGCCCCACTACCGCCGCTGCCTCTGTTCTCATACAGGTACTCCAGATCGTTTGCAATGTAGTCTAAGATACCGTCGTTTCCTTTCGTGCAGAACGGTGTATTTTTACCGAACGCCCCTGGCTTAATAATGTTGTCGTTTTCGTCGCGGATCTCCGGATGTTGAAATGTTTGCGGTTTCATTCGGATACCTCGGTTTCTTTATTTTTGATTTCCAGTGTGACAGTATCGCCGTAGTTCAACTCATCGGTTTCTTCTTGCGACGTTGTTTGTATTGTCAGCATTTCTCCCGTATCCGGATTATGAAAACTAAAAGTTGTTAAAACTCCGTCGTTCTGCGGATATGAAACTTTGCCGTTTACTTTGCATGTTCTTTTCATGATTTTTTCTCCTTTTAAATAACAACATTTCCAATCAACCACCCGAAATTATAATAGCAGTGATATATTAAGTGCCATCCCAAAGGTGGGTCATCATCTGTTGTGTAAATAGTTCGTGCTTCTATCATCCCGACAGTGATACTATTTTCATTAACCGTAAATCTTGGATACCTGTCATATTCAACTCCTTTTGCCCCTACCTTATGATTTTCATAGATTTTCGTGACGTGGTCAGTACCAAGTACAAATGCAATAGTTGTTCCGTTCATTTGCACCGTTTCGTTTTTTCCGCTTCCACATCCCAACACGTCAAGATACCTTTTAGCGGAACTATAAATTATCTTTCCTTCCGCGTTGCAAATTTCCAGCCCTGTGCCGTGTTCCGTCGGAGAATCATCACCAAATCCAAATAAGTAGACGTGTGCTGTGTTTGCAATATCATCCCGTTTTACCGGTAATATTCCGATGTTGTCTATTCCACTGTGGCTATCATAAAAGCTTATCCCTGTATTGTCTGCCGTAAATCCAAACCGACTTACACCGTTCAACCCGTTTAGGCTAATCCCAATCAAGGTAACTTTAGGGTTAGTGCGTAATAAGGAATATGAGCCATGATTTTGGGAGAGGTGGTTAGGATAAAATGTGCAAGCTGATAATGGGAAATGGTCTAACAGTTCTATGTTTTTAAAATTGTCATCAATAACAATAGCTCCGTCAGGATTTAATAGCTCAAAAAATTTCATGTTAATAAACTCCAAAGCAAAAGGTCAATGGTTTTCCTATGTTTTTCCATATTATTTTTTTACCACCATCTGTTATCTTTAGCAGCGGAAGTATTTCTTCCGTATCACTTTCCGAAGGAGTGATGATAAAGTACCAGAACTTATTATTCGGCGCTCCATAGTCGGTTACGTTGATTTCTCCGGTTCCTGTAACGGTTTTCTTTTCTATTATTTTCGCAAAACGTTTTGTTAAATCAGCGACAACATCACCGTTACTATTAAAAACTTGTAATCCGTGTGCCATCTACCACACCCCCATCCGCACATATCGCTTATTATCGGGTCCGTATGCTTCAATCAAATTGTCTTTAATTTCCATTCTGGCTCCACTTGTTTTTGTTCTTAGCAATCCGATTGTCGCGCAAATTGCCGATAAACTCGTTACCGCCAACTTATCGGCCGTTACGGCTTTTGCCGCCAGCATTCTTGAAACAATAACGTTGTTGTCTATAACTGTTTGAGCACCAACGTGTAGATATCTACTTGCAATCGTCGTAGTTGTCGGCGACAAGTTAATCTGATTGATAACATCCCCTTTTTGTACTCTCAAGTTAATAGCGTCCGTCATTTGTGCAATGGCGCTATAGTTTGCTTTGGCAAGCATGAGATTGCCGAGATTTGACACTATATTTACAGTGTCTTGACGTGCTATTTCTCCGTCGTTCAATTTTTTCTTGACGAGCTGATCTACTTTCGAGAAGCTAACCGCCTCATCTTCAAGCATGTCTTTAGAGATTGATATTTTGACAGTAACACGGCTTTCTCCCGATTTCTCGCCTTCGCCGAACAGGTCATAACAAGCAATGGATACGTCATAGATACCCGCACCGCATGCGTGACTGTAGCTGTTGTTTTCGGTCTTGATTGTCCTCTGCCCGTCGGTACCGCTAATGTAGATGTTCATTCCTGTACAGTCTTTCGGAATGGCTTCAGCTGTCAGCCCGAAACCGCCGATTGTGCTTGTAAGCGTCGGCGGATTGGGCTTTTTCGGTATCGGCTTGTTATACTGCAGTATTGTCGGGGCGGAATATTTGCCGATTGCCGATTTAGCGTATAAATACAGCGTTCCTCTCCGCTCTGTCAGCGGCAGCGTTGCGGACAGGTTATTTGTCCGCGCCAGCAGTCCTGCTGTTTCAGCGCCGGGGGATTGATCAGTTCGGATCTCATAGAATGCAACATCTGTATTTGTAACTTCTTTCCAGCTGGCCAGGCATGCTGCTCCAAAATTCACTTCAAAACCGTCGGGCGTATTCGGAATTTCCGTTTTGAGCGCGACAAGTATTTTCATCTGCGGCGACGTGTCCGGGCTTGTCGTTTCGCCCCATTCATCTTTTGTGCAGACTGCAATCAGGTAGGTGTCGCCGACGATAGCCTGCGGAATGACAACCTGATCTTTTCCGCTGCCACCGAACGTCCACTCTCCGTCAAAACCGAGTTCAGAGCCTTTAGTACCCTCTTTAATGATTAAGTCTTTCGCTTGTCCATTGCTTGTCTTATACCATACGTCACCCTGCAGGTAAGATTGCAATTCGGGCGGTGTCCAATCGACGACAATGTCATACCGAGACACCCCGTCCGCCAGCTGCCTGTAACGGTTATGTGCTGTGATGTTAGTAACTGGCGGAATGTAGTATTTTTGCAGTGTGTATTCGTAAGCTTTAACTTCTGATAAGTCCTGCTGTCCTGCGCCAAAAATGTTGTACGAACAGAATTTGAGATAGATCTTTTTACCGATGTCGTCTTTCGCAAACGGTACTTTAAATACCGAATTATCCAGCCTAACAAAATCTGTGTCTTTTGCGTGCAATCTGGCTGCTGTGTTGCACTGCCCGCGGGTTAATCCGGACAATAACCACGCCCCGCTTGACTGCAGTGTAGTGGTCGTGTAGCTCATGCATTCTCCGTCAACCCAGCACAACGTGTTCTTGCGTTCAGCGTCTTGCAGGGTACCGCTAAGCAGCTGATCATTACATGTTACTATTGCTTGATTGCCTGTTATGTGGTTCGGCATCGGTGACAACGGATGCATTAATTTACCGCACCGCGCGGAGCCTGCAATTTGCCCGACTGTCCGATAATTTGTGTTGTCGTCGGAGACGTACACAATACATCCGCCCCAGCCCTCAGCTTTACCTTTAGCAGCTATCCACAGTTCCAAACCGTCTGCGGTAAGATCTGCAGGCGGCTGGAAAATAATCGGCACAGTGTCGGGTGCGGTTTTGTTGTAATCAATATACGGACGATCTACGTCGTGTACATCATACGTAGCCGCAGAATAGTTTCCCGGAGGCACAGATACCGCTGTAACTGTAAGCATTCCGCTATCATCTTCGGTAACTGCAGTCACCCTAACCACTTGTCTATCAATACCGCTATACTTATCGGATATGCGCACTAAATCGCCTGGCTCTATTCTGCAGAAAGCCCAGTCAAGAGTAAAAGTATACTGGTTTCTGCCGTATTTATTCTTACGGGCGGCCATCTCGGCTACTTTCACAGCTCGTTCTTTTGTATATACATACCGCGCATTTATTGTATTTGCTTGTCGGAGCCCGTGATTCGCGATATCTTCGGAAAACTGATAAGCGACAGATTCTTTTTCATAGCTGTTAGCTCGGTTACTAAACTCAACAGGAAAACGATTATAAATATCCGCAGAATCTTTTCGCTGATATGTAACGAGTGCCCCGTCAGACTGCGGGATAAAATCATCGGCAGTCAGATCGTATTGTACGGTCTTATCTGGCATCCAGTTACCTGCGGGATGGTCTTCGGTTATGACGATTTTATACCGGTCGTTAGACCAGAAAATGTGCGCGTTAGTGAGTCCGGTTATTTCTTTAACGATGTCGCGCACGGCGCTTTCATCAGCATCCGCCGGTGTAGAAATAAGTAGATCAGCCTCTTTACAGTACTTCCGGTACTCATCGAGGTTTTCAATAGTGACATCAGACAATCCGACTCTGTCTAACAGCGCTCTTATGTAATCCGCGGGATTAACGTCGATACCGTCTCCGGTGTTAAGCAGCTTGCCTTTTATTTCAAAATTGTACGTTGGCATAGCTGCGGAGTCGCCTAAATCGATTACTCCCGCCACGTAAGCCAAGCTCCCGTACGGGAGCGACTTTTCAGGATGGTGCTGTGCTACATAACTCCACGGCGCCTGCGTAGATGCGCCGTCAAAAAGCGACAGCCCTACATCCTCAGCCGGATAATTGTAAACTTCTTTATCCTTCCAGATTCTACCGATACCGGCTATCTGGCCTTCGCAGAGCCCGATAATTGTCGCCACGGAATAGGTATATGCGATGTTAGTCTGTTTTCCGCCGCCTTTGCCTGATCGGTGAGTCTCTTTATGCTCGTGCGCAGTAAAATCGTCATAATATATAATGTTCCCGCCAATACGTGTAGTGCCGTAAATCTCGGGAACGGCCGTACCGTATTCAGCCGTGTTAACGGTAAATGTCGAAATTTTATTAGCCCGTGTAACAATGTTAGGCCCTCTAAAAAAGCTCAATTGCTATACCCCTTTCTAAAAACTTTTATTTGCCGCTTGACTTACATGCGCATAGTGCGTATAATATGATTAAAGGGAGATGATTCAATGACATTCCGGGAACTTGAAAAACTGCTAAAGAAAGATGGCTGGAGACTGAAAAGCGTGAGAGGTTCCCACCATCACTATACTCACCCGACTAAACCCGGGAAAATCACTATCCCGAACCACAAAGGTGATTTAAAAATAAAAACAGTTGATAACATATTAAAGCAGGCAGGGCTGAAATAAGTCCTTGTCTGGCAATGTTTTGTATAGGAGGATATCATGAAAAAAATACTTTATCCTGCATGTTTTTATCCAGCAGAAAACGGCGGGTATACTGTAGTCGTTCCAGATTTGCCCGGATGCGTATCTGAAGGTGACACCCTCGCAGAGGCCATTGAAATGGCGACAGATGCAGCTTCCGGATGGATCTTAGATGAATTGGAAGATGGCAAACCCGCCCCTACTCCTCGTAGTGTAAAAGACACGTATCCGGATAGTGCGGACGGCTTTGTGAGTCTTCTGTCCCTTGATATAGACGCATACGCCGAAAAATACGGGAATAAAGCGGTTCGTAAAAACTTAACGATTCCCGCGTGGTTGAATACATTTGCAGAATCTCAACACGTTAATTTCTCAAAAGTTTTACAGGATTCTCTCATTGCAATGTATCAAAAGCAGGTGTAACTTTTCCTTTTTGCCCCTTGCGGGGCTTTTTTCATGTCCTAAAGCGGTAGGCTCCGCGTAAGCGACTTCTTCCTTTTGCGTCATAAAACATCACATCACTCATTTCTGTTATCACCACACCCTGATCGATTAACGCGTGAATAACTTTGTCCTGCCCAATATATATTGCTGCGTGAGATATGCAACGCCCGTACTTATACAATAAAAAATCACCAATTTGTAGATCGGTGACTTCGTTACAGTATTTTTGCACATACCGCAAAAACCATTCTTCTGAATGCGATAGATGCCACATATTAGAATATGGCGCGACGCTAATTGTATCCGGTTTTATTATTTGTGCGCCTTCGAGCACACCGATTAGCAGCATACCACAGTCTACGCCTACGCCCTTTACTTTTGCCATATTAACGTGCGGCGTTCCGAGCCATGCCCGCGCTTCTGCAGCTATTCTCTCACCGACGGTCATATGAGTATCTCTTTCAACGGTACATACGGTGCCACGACCGACGCGTTATCTATATCCGTTGAGCCGATAACGCCTTCTCCGGATGTGCTATACGCTTTCTGCGGATAGTATTTCCGAATCGGAAATTTCATGTTCAGTCCTTGTGTTTTCGATTTTATAGACAGCTGCAGGTCGACGCCCCCCGCCTGCTTAACTTCGACATTCCCTGCGAAAAGTCCTATCGTGCCTAACACCGACGCCCCGCGGAAAAAACAACGCCGCAAAGACAATATCGCCCCATCAAGAACGCCTTCGTGTGCCGCCTTGAGCAGCGGCTTGTTTTCTATCTTATCGTCAGGATCCGCGTTTATCGTGACTGTTAATGTATCTACCGAAACATCGCTCTGCAGATCTATCTGACTGCGCTTGATAAGCAGCGCATTATGCTGATATGTTCTTCCATTATATATAATGTCCTGATCTGTATTGGCGTAATAGTATCTATTCCCGTTTGACAGTGTCAATTCGTACAGATCGCAAGATGTAAAACTTTTCTCTGTATTCAGATACGTTTCTAAGTCAGTCGTTACTTTCTTCATCGTACTACCCTCAGCTTGATACTTCCCGTTTCGTTCCAGTTTCTAAACAATTCTGTAATTCCCAGTCCGTCGTCGTCAAAGCAAACCTGCCACCAGTATATGTAATCTGCTTTGATAATGTCGCCGGCCGCCGGAGCTGTTTTAAAAACGATTACCCCGTCCGTTATCGTATAATCCGATGCCGGCACTTTTGCGTCGTTGCGATAAACAGTGGCATTCTCAATATACGCGGCGGGCTCTACATACTCCCCGACTTGCATAACTGCTTGATATTTGCCTGATGAAATCATCGGGAGTTGTACGCCCTTTACCTGATAATCCTTCGGATCCAGCCAAAGGAACGGAAGAAGCGCCCCTTTCTGCAAAGCGCAAAACCCCAAGATTTTACGGGACTCCTCATCCGTCAGCCGCTTAAACTGTACACTGATTGTCCAGTCCGGATACAGCTGGTTCGTCATAGCCCGCCTGCGTCCGGAGCCCGTTTTCTTTACTGTTGTGTTCCAGGTTTCTTTTTTAGAAGAGTTCCATGCCGCTTTTCGTATATCCGGAAACTTTTTTAAAATCATTTACCACACCCCGCTATTTACTGCAAAATTGCGATTGTTTTCATGCAGCGCCTGTTTAATTTGCTTAAGTCCTCCGCGGTTCAAAAAGTCCATGAAAGACTTAGCGTCTAAAGCTGACACGGATAGATTTACATCACCACCTGCGGTGTCATCTACACCGCCGCCGTTCGAAAATTCCGGAGTAACTCCAGCGTTAATAGCGTTTAATGCCCCAACACCTATGCGGTCTACTGCGGCAGATCGGATAACGTATTCACCTTTGGACAGCATAGCCGGAATAGAGTCGCTGGTACCCGTACCCGGGCCGGTAATGTATCCACCTGCCGCTTTCTTCGTAATACCAAATACCGTTTTATTGGCCATATCTGCAGGCGTCATGCCGCTCGCTAACGTCGGAAACGCAGAATAAATCGCAAACACGCCAAGCCACTCAGTCAGTATTGATACTGCCGTATTAATAATGTTCTTAGCAAAATCAGCCAGCGCTTCTTTTCCCGACTTTGCGCCCGTAATGAAATCCGACATAGCACTGCCCATACTTTTACCGACATCGTTCATATAACCAACAATTTTATCGTGCCACTGCTGCGCCGTAGTCAGCTGTTGTATTTCGGCGTCGGCCGCTTCTGCTAAAGACGCTTTATACTGATCTACAAACGCCTGCAGTGTCTCTCCTTTTGCTGTTAGCTCTTCTGCCAGTGCATCAGGGGTCATCTGTAAGAGCTTAGCTACTCCGGTTAAAGCATCCGCTTCGTCCGGATTAGAGACGACTGTATCAAGATCTTTCAAGTTTTCTTGCAACGTTTTCTTAAGCTGATCTATCTTATACTTCGTACTGTCGGGATCGCCGAGTATTCTATCTACCAGATTTTTTGTATTCTCCTCATTGTTTTTTAACGCTAAATCGAACTGCGCCGCTCTTACTTTAGCCGCATATAAACTGTTTTCCGCGTCTATCTGGTCGTTAATAGCTTTAATCGTCTTGTCGCGCGTAGATGCGTCGGTAATTTTCTGCGCAAGCTTGAGCTCGTTTGTGTACCCCTCGACTAACTGATCATGCGCATTTTTGAGCCCCTGCAACGTTACTTGCAGACCTTCTGTCTTCTGCTCTTCTTTAGTCATCATCTTGACACTGACCTGCGCAAGTTCTACCGCCGATTTAGCCAGCGCCCATTTCTGTTTATCCGCGTCAGCGTATTTTTTAATTAGCGCTTCCACGGCTTTTTCTTCTTCAGACAGCTTTTTTACGGCCGATCCACCGCCACCGCGAGAGCCACCCCCACCACCTGATCTTTTAGCAGAGCCTCCCGAAGAATTAAACCTCTGCGACTCACGTACCAAACCATGTGTCGCGTTAGCTAGTGCCGCTTCCTCCTCATCGTTATTAACGCCGCCTGCTGCAGCTATTTCATACTGACGGTGGATGCCGGATGCTGCCGCACTGGCAATTTTACCGAGAATTGATAAGACCTGCTTCGCAAAGTCGTATATTTCAGCAAGAACATCAATAACGGGCCGCATTGAGTCAACAATCTCCGCTCCAGTCTCTCTAAAGCCCATAGCCAGGTTAAATATAATGACATAAATGGCTTCTATCGCCGTCTTTATCACCGATAGCACTGCATCGATTCCCCACAGAACAACGCCGGCCACATTACCTAAAAGTGTGAAGACTCCAATGCCGTCCCCGCGAATAAAATCTACCAGATCCTGTGTGATATCAATGAGCTCTTGCACTATCCCAGACTGCTGAAATGCATCGAGTATAGCCGCCCCGATTTCGCCGCATGCCGCGTTAATATTTCCGGTGACGTCGCCCCATTGGTCAGTAATATTCTGCTTAGATTTAGCCATCGATCCATCGAACTGATGCAGATAATCTGTTAGCGCTTGAATAGCGTCTTGCGCGTCCAGCGTTCCGTCATCCAACGCTTCCATCGCTTCTTCGCCGGTCATTCCTACTGACTTAAACACGTCGTCAAGATTAATGCCTGCCATTTGCAGTGCGATAATCTGCCTGCTGCTGGCGTCCCCGGTAGCTTTAATGCGCGCAAGTGTAGTAACAAGCATTTCTGCACCTTCTTGCTTCTTACCGAGCCCCGCGGCCGCATCAGCACATAGACGGATCATATCCGCCGACTCTTGTGCCGTATAGCCCATTGCGAGGAGCTGTATGCCCATTTCTTGTACAGCCGCTGAGTCGTAATTCAAGTCGCGCTCGAGATCATTAAATATGCGATATGTCTCTTTTCCGCTGTTTATGTTATTTTTTATAGCGCCCAGCTGCGCCGTCGTTTGCTGCGCAGCCAAGTCGACACTTACTATATACGTGGCCGCGTCTTTCGCTATATCGACAACCGCTGATAGCGCACTAACTAATGCGTTGCCGAGCGCGACAGAGAATGCTGTAGTCGCTGTAGACCCGCCGCGGAACGACGAAAGTAATTGCTTAAATCCCCCCGCAGCCTCTTTCGACTTCTGACTGGCGGCTTCTATACTTTTTGTAGTATCTTTAATAGCACGCGAGTATGCAGCGTTCGCTTCTTTTTGACTGTGCAGCGCCATCCTGAGATCTTTTAATGCTTGCCTCTGTTCAGTCGTCGCTTTTGTGCCGTTGCGAGTCGTCTTATTTAGATCTTTGAGTTGCTGTTTGAGTTCTGCTGCTTTCTGCGAGCCTTCTGCGAACGCCGCTTTTAATCTTTTCAGCCCGTCGTCGTCAGTAGCTGTCTTTATAACGATCTTCGCGTCTGCCATTCAAGCACTTCCTTTTATTTAAAAAGCGCCGGTTAAGGCACTGTTGATTTCAAATTTATAATTTATAATTTATAATTTATAATTTAATATGCGTCTCTAAATACGCATCTACCTGACTTGCAAAATAAGTTTCTATGGCTGCTTTATTCCGACCAAAATAATCCCCTCGAGCTGGATATTTGGTAGCTTTCATGCCCTGCCTCGGGCCTCTTCCCCGGATGTATCCGCCATGCGCCCCGGTATTGTACCACCGCGCGAAATAATTAGCATAAATGGTAGCCGTTACGTTATCAACTTCGACAGCATAGTGGCTCGGAATAATCTCCGACGTACCATCTGGCGCGGTTATAAGATTTTTACCGGAAAAAGCAGTTTTCGGATACGTTCTTTTTATATAATCCGTTGTTGCATAATTTGCATGCTTACACGCCGCGGCAACATCCGTAATAAACCCTTTTCGAGTATAGTCTTCTATTTTTTCCTGCAGTTCTTCAAGCGTCATGATAAAAATAATAGAGCGGTTTACTCAACAAACCGCTCTACCACTCCTTTAAATTAATGCCCGGGCGCAGCCGTGGGCTCTACAAAACCTGTTTTCTTGACCGGAGCGCCGACTCCTGTCGCTTTCAGTGAGTAAGACACGACGTCTTCCCCGTCTGCCGTCTTTTCCCAAGATGTCGGTACGTACTTACCGACAATGTATTCTTTAGTATCCAAGTCAACAATGGCAAACTGCAGTGCACCCTTTTCGGCGGTAATTGCGTCATCGTACAGGAACTCTTCGATAACCTTCTGCGCTTCGTTATCTCTACGCATAACAACTTCCGCATCCAGCTCGTGAGTCTTCGAAGTCACAACACCGTCAGACCAATAACCGGTATCCTTCGTTTGTGCGGTTTTGACTTCCGCGGACACGGAATGCGTATTTGACGTCAATCCGCCCAATTTAATCCATTTCGGGCTTGCTTCGGACGCTCCCGTACCATAATTGATGTACAAGATAATTCGTTTGCCGGAAACTCCGACTTCCCCGGTAAATGCGGGGTATTTTTCTTTTGCGATAGTTACAGCCATTTTTCACCTCATGCTATTTGATCAATTCTAAAAATAAGAGTAGTGCCGCCGTTTTGCCACACGCCGGTGTCGCCATATACCGGTAGATTCGTCCGCAGGGAGCCTACTTTGATACTGATAAGCTGGTATCCGTCCGTATAAAGCTCTTTTTGCAGGGCACTCCAGCCTGCGTCGCCGCTTAGATAGTTCAGCAGCGCTTCAAGCTTCTCCGCAATGACTTTACGGCCTTTGTAGTTACTGTAGACCTCCAGCTGCAGCGACATATTCCAAGACGCCATACCCGGCGCCGTAGCCGTACAATCCGCGTCACTGGCGCCTAAGATGCCGTAAGCAAACTCTTTCTGCTTCTTGAAATACTCCTCTACTTCAGTAATCGGCACCGCGCTGTCAAACCAATCCAAACCTATCGGACTGTCTTTTGTCACCGCATAAAACGCTTTCGTTACCGGATAAAACGGAGATTTATACTTCATATCAAGCCACCCCCGCTGTTAATAGCCGTCGCCGTAATCTGCAGGAAATACGGCCGACTTTCGTCAAGCAGCAGTATGTCATTAATGAGATAGATAAAATCCCTATATGACAATCTCCACGACGTATCCAGCCCTTTTACCGCATTCATGCCACGGATATCCCGGACAACAAAATACCGGGTGTCCACAGTGACGTAATCACCTACGATCTGCTGCCGGCTCTGGTTACGCTGTTCGCACATAGCAGACAACGTAACCGCCGGAACGTACGTAGTTTCGCTTAAGCCGCCCAGTTCGTCACGGACCGGTGCGGACGGCTTAAGCAGCGTAATCCGATGACAAAACCGGCCCGGGTTTCGCTTAAACACAAAGCACCCCTTACGGCGTCTTAGTAAGCTTTACAAAGGCTTTGTCGTAAACAGAGATATCTGTGAAGCGGCACACCGCGCGGACCAGAACGGAGTTTTTAGTAAATCCCGCTTCTTCAGAAGATGCGACTTCGAGAGACGGATACGCAATATGATACAGAGCGGAGAAATCGCCGACAAGAATAGTATCATCCGCAAGATTGCTTCCTTCTACAACAATAATCGGACGACCCTCGATCTCTTTTACCGCCGCATTATTAGCGTCGCGGGAAAGCAGGTATCTGTCCTGCTTATCCTTCGCAAGTGCAAGGCCCGCCCACGTAGCCTGATTCATAACAACAGTAGCTCCAGATCCCGCATCCAACGGGAGTTCAATTATAGCTTTTTTAACCGCATCGACAGTGACCACGGTATTCATAGCGGCAATCTTAGTTTCTTTCGCCGCGGCAAGTACTTTAGCACAGATGTCCTTATTTACTGTAGTACCATACACTCGATTGAAAAGCTTCCCGATAATTGCCAATACGTCAGAGTTAGCATCCAGCAGTAATTCGCGGGATACCGGAATAATAGCGCCTTTAGACGCCAGCGTATATTTAACGCTGGTAAATACGCCTTTCTTCTGCGCAATCTCGGTATTTTCTTCGAAATCAGTCAGTTCGACATCCTGCCCATAATCGATACACGGTACTGTTCCCGCACGAGTTGTTACCGGGATAGCTGTCGTGATAGCACGAAGATCTACGCCGATCCCATTGTTTTCCCGCAGAGACAGCAGCTCCTCAGGAACAAGGACGCCCCCATCGGCGGCAACCGCGCCATTCTGACCTGCCGCTTTGTCTTCAAAATAGGTCGCGTATTCGGTATCGGTCACCGCGCGCCCCAACAAGAAATTTTTAAGTGCTGCATTAAACCTTTTTTTGTCCATTTTGTCTTCTCCTTTTGAATAACTTTTCTTTTTTGCTTCGGCTTCCAATTTTTTTTGTTCTCCATAAGCATTAATCTTATCTTCCAATTCTTTCTGCTTTTCCGGAGGTACTGATTCTTTCTTTTCGATAAAAGCCTTAATTTCATCTTTCAGCGCATCGATATCACGCTTCATCGCTATGCTTTTCAGCATTTAACCACCTCTTTCTTACAAAATACTGCGCCAATATGCTGCTTCGCTCTCATCCATTTTCGGAACGGGCCCATTTCGTTTTCGCCTGTGTTTCGTCAACTTCTTATACGTAGGCGCTTTTCGGCCATAAGCACCCCTGTACGTTGGTAACGCGCAGTTAATAATCATTAAATCCTCTAGCGCGTCATAGCGCCGTAAATACCCATCAAACATCGCGTCGATTTCCGAAACAGTATACTTTCCGAATTGCTCTGGAGTCAGATTGAGCTCACCGAGTGCAATAACTTCAAGCACTTCCAGCATATCCCGAAACGTTCGGTATCCCGCCGGCCTTACGCTTTGCCTGCTTTTTTCATCAGTGCCTTCATCTGTTCCAGCTTCGGCAATGCCGCCTCGACTTTTTTTGGATCAGCCACCGTGCCTGATTTAATCAGTGCCGATAATGCGTAAGCCATCAGTAATGCAGGTGAATACTGCGGTATTGCTTCATAATACAAGCTCTCCGCATCTTCACGTGTCATGCCGTCATTGCCGTCAATAAGCGCCTGTGTAAACAGCACAAACACGTCATGCAGGGGAGCTGCCTGCTCTTTGACTGACTGTAAAAATCTCATCAATGACTCATGCCTTAACTTTGTCTCAGCTTCGTAAACGCCTTTATTAGTCAGCTTTAAGTGATATGTCTTTCCGCTGATTTCTATGCTTTCGAAATTATCAAAAATCATTACCCTCCCTCCTTTCTTCTGGGATTTCCACCTTCGTCACCGCCGCTGTCTCCTAAAGCCCCTGTCCCGCCGCGCTGCGTGAGCATATCTGCTCCGGGTGCGTCTACCGCTGGATATCTCAGAGACCGTCTGGCCTCATTAGGTGTCAATATTCCTGCTCCAGTGTAAGCCGCGAGAACGCTTGCTTTACTCTGAGCGTCCAATGTATCAAAGACATCACCAGCACTAAGGAATCGATATCCTTTCGTTTGGTCTGCCCTATCAAGTAGCTTGAGCCGAAACTCTGCCGCGTACTGTGTAATAATCGGGATCATCGTTTGATTAAAAAACTGCGCCATTTGATTAGTTGAAAACGTAGCCATCCCAGCGCCGCCACCCACATTAAGCATTGCAAGCGGTATGCCGAAGAATGACGAAATCTTTTGTGCGGAAGTCTGCTGCAACGATTCATAGTAATCTTTAATCGCATTCGCAATATTCGTCGCTGTCATTCCCGCTGGCAACGGCAATATCGTATTATTGCTGTCCGACAGAAGCTCTCGAACTTGATTTTGCAGTTCTTTCTGCTTTGACGCGCTCAAATCAGATGTATATGACAACACAATTGTCCCGGAAAAACCGTTTATCACGGCACTGCGCATTGCGCTTTCCGATTCCGCCGACCCTTTTAGCGCATTCATCAGCACATCAATAGCTCTTCGACCAACAAGTCCGTTAATACTAAAAGCTTTAAAATGCAAAATTTCTTCAGGTAAAATAGTAAAGCGGTGCCCGGATTGTGTATCATAGTACTCATATACCATCTTCCGCTGTCCTTGCAGTATGTCCGCGTTATCCCAATACACTTTAATACTTGCCGCGTCCAACGGAATTAACTTTTCTATTACACCCGATTTACCGCACTGAATGTACGCATAGGCGTTTCCGTAAGCATTTCGCTGTACTTCTATCCAACGCCAAAACTCATAGGCGTTTATGCCGTTGTACGGCTCTACGTTAAGCGCCCGTTCGTAACGCGGACCGAAAACTGCAGGACTATTCCCGCCTGGGTCATACAGACCCCATTGGATCTGCCCAATGTTTTTAGCAAGAATCTCAATGCATGTAGCGAAAATAGTATCCCCACCAGCCGCGACCGCAACGCGTTGGCCTATACCGATAGGATAGAAATTCTTTTTCGTGTTTTCGTATACACCGCCACGGAAAAAAGCTTTAAATTTATCCAACATGGCTGTTACTCCAGTTTATCTGCAGTGTCAAGCAAATCTTGTAAATCTTCGGGTACTTTATAATTTGCTTTGCGCTCGGCTTCTTTTTTTTCAGCTTCAAAATCCTGCAATTTGTGTATTACCCCCGCAAAACCCGCCACGGCTACCATATCAAGCTTTTTAGCGGCGTCTTCAATGACAACGTGATCAAACATCTCTGCTGCCTGTTCCCCGGTAAGCCACACCTCGCCATTATCGATCCGGGCGTCCAACGTCTTATCTTTAACATGCTCCGTTACGATGCTGTGCAAGACTGCATCGATAGCTTTCATGGACTCAATTACATTCGCCAAATCCTCTTTATTACCCTCTGCATAAGACATGCAGTTGTGTAGCATGAGCAGGTCGTCTTTATGCATAACCACCTGCTGGCAAGCCAATGCGATAACCCCGCCCATCGAACACGCCATAACTTCTACTTTAGCCGTTACTTTCCGCTTGCAGTTCCTGATTGCATTAACTACCTGCAGCCCTTCAAGTACGCTGCCCCCAGGAGAGTTAATCACCAGCGTAACATCCTCCGTAGTCTCATTTAACGCTTTAACTACATCCGCCGTGGCTTCGATAGCACCATTAATTCTCAAATCCATATCACTTTTCCTCCAATCGATAAAATTGTAATTGCGTAAGCATCGCCCGCGCTCCATAGTTCAGACCTGCATCTGCAATGCTTGACATGCCTTCTCGCTGGTCGTACATGTGCGGGCCCCATTGAGTCATCACCCACAAATCGGCTTTATTTCGAAATCGCTCATTCGCTTTGTACAGCGCTTTGTAATCATCAATTGCATCTTCCAAGTAGCCGTAGCCCGTATCAATAATCCGCCGGATAAAAGCGTCATCGTCGTTGTACGGGATATGTAGATAGTCTTTTAGTTCTTCCGTTGTAATCATGTACTCACCTGCCTTTCATCATGTCGAACCAATCATCTACCAGCTCGTCACCGGACGGAGTACGCCGGTTAAAATCAATATAGCACGCAATAAATCCAGTCAGCGCCGCGTCTAGCGGATCTATTCGAATATTGCTGTCCGCGCGAAGAGTGATTTTTTCGATAGAATAAAATCCGGTACTGTTCCTCACTAATAAAGAGTTCGTAACGGCTTTTAAAAATATATCTTCTCGCCCCTTAGCATACGCGATAACCCCGTCTTTAAAGTGCTGCGACAACGCCTCGATGTACTGACTTAACGCTTTCGGGCTCTGGTTTTGTAGTATGAACGTATCACAGATCTCCGACAAGCGGTCTTGTATCCCTGCGATATTATACGGATCCGCTGCTATCGTTACGTAATGTAAATCGTGATCCGTTCTTATTTTGTCTACGTATTCAAAAACCTGTACCGTATCGATGTTCTCGCCGCCTGCGCCGGAACATAAAAAAAGTTCTGTATCAAGGTAGTCTCGATAACAAAACTTATCCGACGTTACGTGATCTTGCAATTTCTTTTCCGGCATCCATGACACACTGTGTATAAACAATCTATATCCGGCCACGGGGGCATCCTTCTCTACCATCGCCCCTGTTTGATCTACACCGTAATACGTCAGCCAATCTACCGACGTTAAATCTACAGTTTGCGATGCGTCAATTCCTAAGTACCAGTCTTTATATCCTGCCCGTATCAGGTCTTCAAAAGTAGTATCTGTTCCGCAAGCTATCAATTGGTCGTATGTACAAACCTGTTTATCTTCGGCCGAGTACCAAGTGTTACACTGCTTCGTCACGAACGACTGCAGCGTAAACCCTTTCTTAGCTACCGCTTCTTTCGCTTTCTGCAGATATTTTTTCCGGATATGGTCTTTAACGGTAAATCCGTCTTGTTCAAACAACAGTACCGGATTCGCTTTGCCCCACAACTTGATATTCGCATAGTCTTTGCCCTGAATGTCCGCCGCGTCGGGCTCTGCTAAAAACAAGAAAACATTATCCGGTAAAAGATCTTCGTACAACATCTTTCTCAAAGTCAACCAACTTTTATGATTGTCTCCGCCGATTTCAAACTGTGCTGTGGACATCGCGACAAGTAATGCGTCTTTAAAATGCGCCTGCCCATCTTGAATTGTTTTAGTGATGATTTCATCGCAGAGCATTTCTTCGTCGATAACAGCTACTTTGTTCGTGTACCCATCCAATGAGTTCTTCGCACTCCCACCTGTCCGGAACATTTCTAAATAGTTCCCGGTGTTTTTGTGCTTTGCCCAGCACGCGGTTTTGTTTACATTATCGAAAACCTCCTTCAAGCGGCGATCATTATCAATAAATTTACAAAATTCTTTAAAACAGATAGTCGCATTCTGCCCTTTACATGACGCGAGTACAATCAGTTCATTCCGGAATTTGCTCATTCCCATTAGATAATGTAGTACTGCAGACAATAGAAAGCTTTTCCCGTTACGGCGCGCCATATACAGTTTCGCCGTATTAACCAAGTACCGGCCATCAGGATATCTCAGCCCAAAGATCCCGCACATAATAAACTTTTGAACAGGGTACAGACTCAAGCGTTTAGCTTTACCGTCTTCGTCTACATAAATCAGTAAATTTATAAACTGGAACATCCTGCGCATTGCGTTAAATGCGAATTTGTATTTTCCCGAATTGTACAGATCCAGAAACCGCTTAAAACATCGATATTCCGACTCTCCTACCAGCTCATTATCTGCCCGTTTTACCAGAGCTTTGTAATAGTCTCCGATAAATTCGTTAAGTTCTGCCGGTACTTTCAGCAGCTTAATTTCATCTTCAACCATCGCCAAACCTCTTTTCAAATTCTGTTATACCACTTGCCATCCTTTGTAGCGCATATTCTTTTTTCACCCCGCCAGCTCTATACAATGCGTGTATTTCTCCGTGGCTTTTTTCAGATACAGTAATCAGATTATCCAAAGTAAACAGTAAATCTGGTCTTTCATCCCGCTCTTTGATGTGATGG
>ENA-OUQI01000485-OUQI01000485.1-human-gut-metagenome-genome-assembly--contig:-NODE-485-length-30944-cov-7.232219_pt1 | contig 30944 bp, 28 predicted proteins | sample MGYA00237953_ERZ548840 | MGnify/ENA primary metagenome ERZ548840 (study PRJEB26490, sample SAMN05194690) | human gut metagenome | biome: terrestrial biome; feature: human-associated habitat; material... | reverse complement strand
CTTTACAGAATATGTACTCAGCAGATGATGGAAATACCGAGGTATTCTATTTCAAGAATGCAACAGCCACATTCTCATCATTTACCCATGAACCGGAAATAGTGAAGTTTTAAAGGATAGCTGAAGATGGCAAAAAGTAAGAAAACTAAAATACATAAAAAGATTGATGGTCAGATTTTACAGATGAACAAACAATTTAGTAATCTAAAGATGAAGCAGAAGGATAAGATTACAGAATGGGTGTATGAAGAATACAAAAAGTATGTAACAGAGCATGATAAAGTACCTGATTTACTGGCAGATGAACAGATTGTTGAAGCTGTACTTGATAAGATAAATGAGGCACAAATCTGGATACCTGATGGAGAGATATACGATTATTATCGAAGAAAGAAACCACAACTTCAAAAGAGGCTGGATAATGAAAAGGTAATTAAGTTTAAATCCTATGTCAGCTTTTATAAGAGTATTGTTGATCAGGACAGGGCAACCATTGTTATATGCAATCTCAAACATGAGATTATCTACATGAATCCGGCAGCTGTTACCAGCTATGCGAAGCGAGGCGGAGATAAACTTATTGGAAGAAGTTTGTTAGATTGTCATAGTCCGGAATCAAGAGATAAAATACAGCAGGTAGTGGACTGGTTTGCAGCAGATGAAAGCCATAATATCGTTTATACTTTTCATAATGAGAAACAGAATAAAGATGTTTACATGGTGGCACTCAGAGATGAGAGTAAGCTGATAGGATATTATGAGAAACATGAATATCGAAATTCAGAAACCATGAAACCATACAATTTGTGGTGATGATATGACGAAGGATGAATGGTATAGGCAGTTGTTATACTGATGGCAAAGTCAAAAGAAGGTGCTCAGAGTGGGATTCTTTAAGAAAAAGACAGTTATAAAGACATATGATAAAGAAAATAAGAAACCAGTAATCAAGGCAAGCATATGTAATGGTGAGCAGGTTGCAGGCTTTAAGGACATTCATACAGGTAAGATAGAGGAGGTTATGCTGATTAAAAATCAGGCAGACCTTGATGCATTCAAGAAAATGTATGGAATAGATGGAGAGATAGAGAAGGAATATTGATATGAGCATATTAGGAAATATACTTTGGTTTATATGTGGTGGATTGTTGAGTGGACTGTCGTGGGTTTTGGCAGGTCTGATATGTTGTATAACAATTATCGGAATTCCTTTCGGAAAGCAGTTTTTCAAAATTGCTAAATTGTCTCTGATGCCATTTGGGGCAGAGGTAATATAATAAACAGGCAGGTAAGAAAGATGTATTTGATTAAGACAGTAAAAGGAGATATAACAAAAGTAACAGATGTGCAGGCAATTGTTAATGCAGCAAATAACTCTCTTCTTGGCGGAGGCGGTGTAGATGGTGCGATTCATAGAGCCGCAGGACCGGAACTTCTGGCTGAGTGTAGGACACTTCACGGATGCGTGACTGGAGAAGCAAAGATAACAAAAGCCTATAATTTACCATGCGATTATGTTATTCATACTGTAGGACCGATATGGAATGAAGGTAGAGATAGAGAAGAGGAGCTTCTTGCTAACTGCTATTTTAATTCTATGAAGCTGGCAATGGATAATGGAATCAGGTCTATTGCATTTCCTTCAATATCAACGGGAATATATAGTTTTCCTGTTGAGTTGGCGGCAAAGATTGCGGTACATACAGTAAACCGGTTCTTGCAGGATAATCCGGATTGTTTTGATCTGGTGGAATGGGTGCTATTTGATACTCATACTGAATCAGTGTATGAAGATGAGGTTGATAAGATATATTAAAAGATTAATCGGTTTAAGATTGGTTTAATAGGGTCAAATATAAAACTTCATGGACGAAGGAGGAAACAGAGATTGAGCTGTCTGACCTGGCAGTAAATGATATGGTTTCAATAACAATTGCAGGAGAAATTCAGGAAACATACCCGGCACGCATAATGAACGTGATAAAGGTGCAGCTGCTGGGGGAAAATTTACATTGACATATCCAGAAAAATACTTATAATAGACATATCGCATAAAAATGCGCGACAGTTCGTTTGTACCATCCTGTCGTTAAATAAAACCAGGGCTGCTAAGAAGACTTTTTATGTAATTTAGCCCTGTAGGTGTGTATACATTTACAGGGCTTTCTATATGTGCTCACAGTGGGGCACGTTCTTTTCTAAGCAATTCTGTTTTTATTCCCCAATAAATTAGAGGAGAAACTAAAATGTATTATTTAAAAACCGAGAGCAGCTTTGATTCTGCACATTTTCTGAAGGGGTATGCCGGAAAATGCAGGAATCTTCATGGTCATCGCTGGAGAGTTGTTGTTGAAATAGCAGCAGACCAGTTAAAGGATGAGGGTCAGACAAGAGGAATGCTTGTGGATTTTTCTGATTTAAAAAATGCTTTGAAGGATATCTGTGATGATTTTGACCACAGCTTGATTTATGAAAAAGGTTCTCTAAAAGGTGCGACAATTGCTGCATTACAGGCGGAGGAGTTTCGTATGATTGAAGTTGGCTTCAGACCTACGGCGGAGCATTTTTCAAAATATTTCTATGAGCTGATGAGTGCAAAAGGCTTTCCAATCCACAGAGTGGAAGTATACGAGACACCTAATAATGTAGCAGCATACGAAGAATAAAGGAAAGAAACTAATATGAAAGTTGTTGAGAAATTTATAAGTATCAATGGAGAAGGAAGAAGATCCGGAGAATTGGCGGTGTTTATCAGATTCAAGGGTTGTAACCTGAATTGCTCCTATTGTGATACAAAGTGGGCCAATGAGCCAGCTTGTGATTACGAGGAGCTGTCACCAGATGAGATTTGTGAATATGTCAGTGAGACAGGCATTAAAAATGTGACACTGACAGGGGGAGAGCCTTTATTACAGAAGGATATCAGGAGTCTGGTAGAAAAATTATTGAACAAATCGGACATTCGAGTAGAGATTGAAACTAATGGAGCGGTTGATATTGCTCCCCTTGCCAATGCATTTTCAAAAGAAAAACTTAGCCTTACTATGGATTACAAGCTGCCATCCAGCGGCTGTGAGGAGAAAATGCTTCTCTCCAATATGGAAGCTCTAAGAAAGCAGGACACAGTCAAGTTCGTTTCGGGCAGCATTAATGATTTGGAATGTGCAGAGAAAATAATTGAAAAATTTCATCTGACAGAAAGATGCCAGGTATTCATAAGCTCAGTGTTTGGTTCAATTGAGCCAGTGGAAATCGTGCATTTCATGACCAGTAAAAGGATGAATGATGTGCGTCTTCAGATTCAGATGCACAAGGTAATCTGGAACCCAGAGGAAAGGGGCGTATAATGTGAAAAATCCTTATATCAAAGATTTTTCACGTGCAAATTTGTGCTTTCAGCCCAAAGTTTGCGGGGTGAAGCAAGAATGGAGATTATGATGATAGATACGAAAGCGATTGAGGAGCATATTAGAGGGATTCTTGTTGCATTGGGCGACGACCCGGAGAGGGAGGGCTTAAAGGATACACCAAAGCGAGTTGCGAAGATGTACGAGGAGGTCTTTCTTGGAATGAATTACTCCAATCACGAAATTGCGCAGATGTTTGATAAGACATTTGAGGATGGAATTAAGGAACTTGATACTTCTAAGGTTGTAGTTATGAAGGACATCGACCTGTTTTCTTACTGCGAGCACCATATGGCACTTATGTATGATTTGAAGGCGACAGTTGCGTACATTCCTAATGGGAAGGTTATAGGCTTATCAAAGATTGTAAGAATATGCGATATGGTTGGAAGAAGACTGCAGTTACAGGAAAGAATCGGTCAGGATATTGCGGACATTATGGCAGAGATAACAGGAAGCGAGGATATTGCGGTGGTGCTTGAAGGATATCACAGCTGTGTGTCGGCAAGAGGAATTAAGAAAAACAACACGAGAACAATGACTGTAGAGTTAAGAGGAAGCTTTAAGGACGATGCAGCATTACAAATGTATCTAAGATAGGAGAGATGAGTTATGAAAGCATTAGTATTATCAAGCGGTGGCGTGGATTCCACTACGGCACTGGCATTGGCAGTGAGCCGATATGGAAAGGACAATGTAATTGCTCTGTCAGTTTCTTATGGACAGAAGCACGATAAAGAAATTCAGGCGGCAAAGGCTGTTTCTGCATTTTACGGAGTGGAGCAGTTATTCCTGGATCTGAGTAAGATTTTTCAATATAGCAACTGCTCTTTATTGCAGCAGTCTACAGAGGAAATTCCAGAGGAGAGCTATGCCAGGCAGATTGAAAAGACGGAGGGCGAAAAGCCTGTAAGCACCTATGTGCCATTTCGAAATGGACTGTTTCTTTCATCGGCGGCAAGCATTGCACTAAGCAAGGACTGTAGCGTGATTCTTTATGGCGCACATGCAGATGATTCAGCCGGTTTTGCCTATCCAGACTGTTCACCGATGTTTAATGATGCTATGAATCAGGCGATTTTTGAGGGCTCAGGACATCAGTTAAAGGTGGAGGCGCCATTTGTGAATATGACTAAGGCGGAGGTGGTGAAGATGGGCTTAGAGCTTAACGCACCATACGAGCTTACATGGTCCTGCTATGAAGGAAAGGATGTGCCTTGCGGCAAATGTGGAACCTGTATCGACAGAGCGGCTGCATTTGCAGCAAATGGGGTAAGTGACCCTGCAATAAAATAAAAATTGGAGAAAGCTATGAGAGAAAAAGAGAATTTAACATTATTAGGCAACCAGCAGAATAATTACGAGACAGATTACAACCCTGGCCTGCTTGAAACATTTGTAAACAAACATCCAGAAAATGATTATTTCGTGAAGTTTAACTGCCCGGAATTCACAAGTCTCTGTCCAATTACAGGGCAGCCTGATTTCGCAAACATTATTATTTCGTATGTCCCAGGCGAGAGAATGGTGGAAAGCAAGAGCTTAAAGCTGTACCTGTTTTCATTCCGTAATCATGGGGATTTTCACGAGGACTGCGTGAACGTGATTATGAAGGATTTGATTACGCTGATGGAGCCAAAGTATATTGAAGTGTGGGGCAAATTCACACCACGTGGTGGAATTTCCATTGATCCATACTGTAATTATGGAAAGCCAGGAACTAAGTGGGAAGATGTGGCATTCAACCGTATGGCAAATCATGATATGTATCCAGAGAAGGTGGATAATAGGTAAAATAACATTACTAAATTTCGTGCAATGCACAAAAACCAGAAGAGTGTTGTAAGGTAATAAAAGATTAAGCGATATTGTATGAATTTACTTCACACAATATCGCTTTTACGTGTCAGAAGAATCATCCAACGGAATTATTTATCCCAGTTAAATGAATAAGAGACAGCTTTTTTCCACATTCTGACCTTGGAATCACGCTCATTCTGAGTGATTTCAGGGTCAAATGTTCTGTCTACAGACCAGTTTTTTCTTATGTCATCGGTACTTTTCCAGTAACCAACTGAGAGTCCGGCAAGGTAAGCCGCACCCATGGCAGTTGTTTCAACACATACAGGCCTGTTTACAGGAGCACCGGATATATCAGCCTGCATCTGCATAAGAAGATTGTTAGCACTTGCACCACCATCGACCTTAAGAGAAGAAAGTTCTATGCCTGAATCTGCTTTCATTGCAGTAAGAACATCGTTTACCTGATAAGCGATTGATTCAAGTGTGGCACGTATAATGTGGTATTTGTTGACACCACGGGTTATTCCTAAGATAGTACCTCTTGCGTACTGGTCCCAGTATGGTGCACCAAGTCCTGTAAATGCGGGAACAACGTAGCATCCGTTGGTATCAGGAACTTTTCTTGCCATATATTCCGAATCCTGTGAAGAATCAATAAAATGCATTTCGTCACGAAGCCATTGGATGGCAGCTCCGGCTACATATATCGAGCCTTCAAGTGCATATGTGACTTTACCGTCAAGTCCCCATGCAATAGTAGTAACAAGACCGTTCTTTGAAAAAATAGGCTTTTCTCCAGTATTCATAAGAAGGAAGCAGCCTGTTCCATATGTATTCTTGGCTTCTCCTGCGTCAAAACAGGTCTGTCCGAAAAGTGCAGCCTGCTGGTCGCCGGCAGCACCTCCGATTGGGATAGGACAGCCGAAGAATTCAGCGGAGGTCTCACCAAATATGCTGCTTGATGGGACTGCCTTTGGAAGCATGCATTTTGGAATATCAAGCTCTTTTAAGATGTCTTCGTCCCATTCAAGTGTATTAATGTTGAAAAGCATCGTTCTTGATGCATTGGAATAATCTGTGGCATGAACCTGACCTTTAGTAAGCTTCCAGATTAACCATGTTTCAATTGTTCCAAAAAGCAGATCTCCTTTTTCGGCACGCTCACGGACACCTTTAACATTATCAAGAATCCATTTTAACTTGGTTCCAGAAAAATACGCATCAATAACAAGACCGGTTTTGTTACGGATTGTTTCTGTAAGCCCTTTCTCTTTAAGAGAATCTGCGTATTCTGAAGTCCTTCTGCACTGCCATACAATAGCATTGTATACAGGCTCACCAGAATATCTGTCCCATACAACTGTTGTTTCACGCTGGTTGGTTATTCCTATTGAGGCAATATCTGACGCGTTAGCACCTACATTTGCAAGAGCCTGTCTGGCAACTTCCAGAATCGTTGACCAGATTTCATCTGCATCATGTTCTACCCACCCAGGTTTTGGGAAATATTGTGTGAATTCTTTCTGTGCAACACTGCACATCTCGCCACTTCTGTTGAAAAGAATACAGCGGTTGCTTGTTGTTCCGGCATCAAGAGCCATTATGTATTTTGCCATGGTAAAGTCTCCTTAATTATATGATTTTTTATAAACATATCTAGTTGATAGTTATTTTATATTTAAATTATTGTTTTATCAATGTATTAATGATAAAATGGAAAAGGTATTTTGGGCGACGTGGGCTTATAATATATTGAGGGTACAAAGGAGGCAGCTATGGTAGACATGAGCAGGTATAATAAGTTAAGAATCAATCCTGATAGATATAATTACGATCTGGCTACGAATCTTCCATTAAGAAGAACTTTCTGGAGAATAGCTGATAAAACAGTACTTTTTGATAACAAAACATATTGCATACTGGCGATAGATATAGAGAATTTTCACCTTATTAATAAGTGGTATGGTCGTGAAACTGGTGATGAGCTTCTTATAGAGATTGGAGAAGCTCTTAAGAGTATAGATGCCGGGTATGGAACAATTTCCGGATATATGGGTGGAGACAATTTCTGTGTTATATTTGAAGAGAATGATGATATAATTAATATTATCAGAGGAAAAATATCAGGTATTGTCAACGGATACAGGGGGCATGATATTACAAGGGCATATTTTGGTGCATATAAGACTGCAGATAAGGATATAACCACAGGAGAGATGTGTGATTATGCGTATGGAGCGCTAGAGATAGCAAAACAGCGCCCTGATAAGGATATCTGCTGGTATGATGAGAGTATGGTAAGGGAACAGGAAGCAGAAGCAAAGCTTATGCCAGAGATATGCAGTGCAATGGATAATGGAGAATTTACATTTTATCTGCAGCCAAAGTGTATATTACAGACAGGTAAGATTATTGGTTCTGAGGCACTTGTGAGATGGATAAGTCCTGAGAAAGGATTTATTTCACCAGGACAGTTTATACCGTTGCTTGAAAAAAATGGATTTATAAATAAACTTGACGTGTATATATGGGATAAAGTATGTCAGACTATAAGAAGATGGCTTGATGAGGGAAGAACAGCACTGCCAATATCAATAAATGTTTCGAGAGCAGATATATACTCTATGGATGTTGTAAGAATACTTAAAGATATGATTGAAAAATACAATATTTCAACAGAGAATATTGAAATAGAGATTACAGAGAGTGCATATGTGGAGAATGGCTCAGTAATTAAGGATACAGAAAAGGCATTTAAGAATGCAGGCTTTAAGATTCTTATTGATGATTTTGGAAGTGGATATTCATCACTTAATATGCTTAAGGATATCGATGCAGATGTTCTGAAGCTGGATATGAAATTTCTCGACCTTAATCCGGAAAATAATGATAAAGGTGTAAGCATTATAACTGCAGTTCTTGATATGGCAAGACAGCTTGATATTCCGGCTATAGCTGAGGGTATTGAGACTGATGAACAGCTTAAACTGCTTGAACTTTTAGGCTGTGAATATGCACAGGGATACTATTATTACAGACCTATGCCTATAAGTGATTATGAGAAGCTTGTTGATGATAAGAATAATGTGGAGGATAAGCTTATTATTTTAAAAACAAGAAAGAATGATAAGTCTTATCTTAAGGAGATAACTGATTACTTCTGGAAGATTGCAGATGTTGATCTTGATACGGGAGCATATCACTTTATAAGAAGGACAGATGAGCCCGATTATGTTATGACACCAAGACCTAAGACTATTGCAGAATATGCAGGCAGATATATTAAGTATGGTGTTATTCACCCGGATGATGTTTCACTTTACAAGGAAGCTATTAATCTTGACAGAATTAAGAAACAGCTTGATAAGGGGAAAGAAAGAGGAAGATACCAGATAAGATATAATATGGATGGAACATATAAATGGTATGTATTTGAGGTTACTAAGCCGACGAATTATTCTGAGGATAACAGAAGAGTGCTTTTCTCATGGAAAGAAGCTGATTATCAGGCGGGTGCAAGAGAAGATGCAATGGATATTATTTATGATACATTTATTAAGATACTCAGAGCTGATTTCCTGCATGACAGATATGAACTTATAAAGTCAACCCAGGAGGACATAATAAGAGATGCCGGGTTGTCAGGCAGTATTAAAGAATATATAGACAAATATATTGATATGGGAGTAGTTCATCCGGAGGATGCGGTGGCATATAGAGATTTTACCAATCCAGACAAGGTACTTGAACATTTCAGAAATAATAAGAAATCATTGAGATTGAGATTCAGACGGCTTCTTGATGGAGAGTATAAGTGGATGGAGCTGACAGTATCAAAGAGCAAGGATTACAGTGAAGAGATACCTATATTTATATTTTATCTCAGGGAAGTAAGATATATATATGAGAATACAATGGTTTCTGAAACACAGAAAAAGAAACAGGCGATATATGCGCCAGGGAAATAGTAAGCAATATCAATGATGCAAAGAAACAGGAGATGGAATTGTGGGCTCAGGCCGCAAAGGAACAGTAACTATGTTAAACAATAGTAACGATTGTTATTATGAATAACTTTACAACCTTTTCTTTCAATGATATTATGTGTGTTGCTAAAAGAATGTACAGCTAAGGAGGCATTATGGCACAGGAAATATTAAATGTGAGCCAGCTTAAGGTTGGTGTTGAAGATAAAGAAATACTTCATGGGGTTGATCTTTCTCTTAATAAGGGAGAGACTCATGTACTTATGGGACCTAACGGAGCAGGTAAGTCTACTCTTGGTTATGCTCTTATGGGTAACCCTAGATATGAGATATTAGGTGGTAAGGTTACATTTAACGGAGAAGATTTACTTTCTAAGAATGTCGCTGAGAGATCACAGGCAGGTCTTTTCCTGTCATTCCAGAATCCTATTGAGGTTCCTGGTATTACACTCGGTAATTTTATAAGAAGTTCTATGGAGCAGCGTGGAAAGAAGATGACATACTTCAAGTTCAAGAAGCTCCTTCAGGAGAAGATGGAATTCCTTCAGATGGACCCATCATATATGGACAGAGACCTTAATGTTGGTTTCTCAGGTGGTGAGAAGAAGAAAGCAGAGATATTACAGCTCCTTATGCTTGAGCCTTCTCTTGCTATTCTTGATGAGACTGACTCAGGACTTGATGTAGATGCTGTTAAGACAGTATCACTGGGTGTTGAAGAGTATCAGAAGACTCAGAACGGAGCACTTCTTATTATCACTCATAGCACCCGTATCTTAGAGGCACTTAAGGTGGATTATACTCATGTTCTTGTCAATGGTAATGTTGTTGCAACAGGCGACAGTGCTATGATTGATGATATCAATGAGAATGGTTTCGAAAGATTCATCAGGTAATTAAGGCTCGGAGGCTTGTAATGGAAGAAAAGACATTTGTAGATGACATAAACAGAAGTGTTTATGATATTAAGAACGAAGAGAAGGACGCTTATAGAATAAAGCAGGGACTTACTCCTGAAATCGTTGAGAAGATATCAGAAGAAAAGCATGATCCTGCTTGGATGAGAGAGTTCAGACTTAAGTCATTAGAAATATATAATAATATGCAGGTGCCTGACTGGGGTCCGTCTATTGATGGACTCAATATGGATAATATTGCTACTTATGTTCGTGCTAATACGAATATGAAGGGCGACTGGAAGGATGTACCAGAAGAGATTAAGGATACATTTGACAGATTAGGTATTCCTAAGGCAGAGAGAGAGTCGTTAGCCGGAGTTGGCGCACAGTACGACTCAGAGCTTGTATACCATAATGTCCGTAAGGAGGTTGCTGACCAGGGTGTTGTATACACTGATATGGAAAGCGCACTTACAGGTGAATATGCAGATATGGTGCACGAGCATTTTATGAAGCTTATTACACCACAGGATCATAAGTTCGCAGCACTTCACGGAGCTGTATGGTCTGGTGGTTCATTTGTGTATGTACCAAAGGGAGTTAATCTTGAGATTCCTCTGCAGTCATATTTCAGACTTAATGCTGCAGGAGCAGGTCAGTTTGAGCATACACTTATTATTGTTGATGAGGGTGCAAGTCTTCACTTTATTGAAGGATGTTCAGCACCTAAATATAATGTTGCCAATCTTCATGCAGGTGCGGTTGAACTTTTTGTGGCTAAGAATGCAAAGCTTCGTTACTCAACAATTGAGAATTGGAGCAAGAATATGTATAACCTTAACACTAAGAGAGCAACTGTAGCTGAGGGTGGTAAGATTGAATGGGTTTCAGGCTCATTTGGTTCGCATGTATCATATCTGTATCCTATGAGTATCCTTAATGGAGAGCGTTCAAGCTGTGAATTCACAGGAATTACATTTGCAGGAGCAGGACAGAACCTTGATACAGGTATGAAGGTAGTTCATAACGCACCAGGTACAACATCAGTTGTAAGTACTAAGTCAATATCTAAGGGTGGCGGAATCAGTACTTTCAGAAGTGCGGTAACAATGACTACCAAGGCTAAGAAGAGTAAATCATCAGTTTCATGTCAGTCACTTATGATAGATGATATTTCAAGATCTGATACAATTCCAGCTATGGATATCCGTGTTAATGATGCGGATGTAGGACATGAGGCAACAATTGGACGAATCAGTGATGATGCTGTATTTTATCTTATGTCAAGAGGAATTCCGGAAGATGATGCGAGAGCAATGATTGTTTCAGGATTTGCTGATAATGTATCTAAGGAGCTTCCGCTTGAGTATGCAATGGAGATGAATAATCTTATTAAGCTTGAGATGAAGGGCAGCATTGGTTAAGTTAATCAGAGTGAGGAATATGATATGATAGGTATCGAAGAAAAGGACATGATAATAAACCGTATTCCAGCCAAGACATGGAATCATCTTCATATGAACCAGAGCAAGGTTGGAGAGGTTGTGATTAATCGTACAGGTGAGTTAAATGCTTCTGTTAATGATGTAAGTCTCATTGATGATGGAAAGCTTAATAATGGTGAGCTTGATAATATCATTGGTGGATGTGGTCAGGAGATTACAGAGGCAGCTAAGAAATCACAGACTGAACCTGTATATTATATAACAGATAAGAAGAATGATGGTTTTGTAAGACTTGATTTCAATTATGGCAAGAACAATGCAGACATTAATGTTGTTGGTATTGAGACTAAAGAGAATGCCAGCATTGATGTTTACATGGATTTTAACGGAGATAAAGATGGAGAAGGCTTTGCAGCAGTACAGACAAGATTATATGCTGCCAAGGATTCGGTTATCCGTCTTATCCAGATTCAGAGGGTAGGCAGTGAGACAACATTTATTAATGATATCGGTGGTTACTGTGAAGATGGTGCAAGAATTGAACTTGTGCAGCTTTATTTAAGCGGAAAGAACAGATACGAAGGCTGTGAGATTAAGCTTGCAGGTGATGGAAGTTCTATGTCTGCAGAGATTGGATATGTTGCAGCAGGTAAAGAAAGACTTGATATGAACTACTGCGTAAGACATATCGGCAAGAAGACAGAATGTGCAATCAATGCGGCAGGTGCATTGAGAGATACAGCATTTAAGCTGTTCAGAGGAACTATTGATTTCGTTAAGGGTTCAGCAGGTTCTGTAGGTAATGAGAAGGAAGAAGTTCTTCTTATTGATGAAAAATGTGTCAACCAGACTATTCCTATTATTCTATGTGCAGAAGAAGATGTTGTAGGTAATCATGGTGCAACTATAGGAAAGCCTGATGAGGAGCTTTTATTCTATCTTGAATCAAGAGGAATACCGGCACAAGAATGTTATAATATGCTGGCAGCAGCTAAGCTTTTAGCTGTATGCGGCAAAATCCCTGATGATGGTATCAGGAACGAGATACATGACTACATTAAAGAGGTTTATTAATGAGTGAGTTAAGTAAGACGATTGAGTCTATAAGAAAAGATTTCCCACTTATTTCGGGAAGCAATATTGCATATCTTGATAATGCAGCGACTACACAGAAGCCACAGGCTGTTCTTGATGCAGTTAATAAGTATTATCAGGAGATGAACGCCAATCCGTTCAGAGGTGTATACGAATTAAGTGAGATTGCTACAGAAAGTTATGAGAATGCAAGAAAGGCAGTAGCTCAGTTTATTGGTGCTAAAGATGCAAGCCAGATAGTATTTACAAGAAATGCTACAGAGAGTCTTAACTTAATTGCATACAGTTATGGAATGAATTTCATTAAAGAGGGTGATGAGATTGTTGTTAGTGTTATGGAACACCACAGCAATTTCCTTCCATGGAAGCAGGTTGCAGAAAAATGTGGAGCGGTATTAAAGCAGCTTACACCTGATGAGAATGGAGAGATTACAGACAAGTCTTTAGAGGTTATCACAGATAAGACTAGGCTTGTAGCAGTTACCCAGGTTTCTAATGTATTAGGAAGAGTTAATGATATAAAGCATATTGCAGAGGTTGCACATGCACATGGTGCGGTTATTGTGGCTGACGGAGCACAGAGTGTTCCTCATATGCCGGTTAATGTAACAGACCTTGATGTTGACTTCCTTGTATTTTCTGGACATAAGATGTTAGCACCTATGGGAATCGGAGCATTATATGGCAAGAAAGAGCTTCTTGACAAGATGCCACCATTCTTAAGCGGTGGTGAGATGATTGAGATTGTTCACTGGGACAGAGTTAAATATGCAGAGGTTCCACATAAGTTTGAGGCAGGAACTGTTAATACTGGCGGTGCAGTCGGACTTCATGCGGCAATTGATTATATTAACAATGTTGGATTTAACACAATCATGGCACAGGAGAGAAAGCTTACTAAGATTGCTGTTGATGCCATTAATGACATGAAGGGAGTCAACTTAATAGGTTCTTCGAAGGCAGAAGACCATGAGGGTATAGTCACATTTACAATTGACGGAGTACACCCACATGATGTTGCTTCTATACTTGATTCACAGCATATTGCAGTAAGAGCAGGACATCACTGTGCACAGCCATTAATGGATTTCCTTAAGGTTAATTCAACAACGAGAGCAAGCTTTGCTTTCTATAACACAGAAGAAGAAGTACAGCATTTTATAGAAGAACTATCTAAGATCAGGGGGCTTATGGGATATGGAGACTAAAACTTTTTATAATGAGGTTCTTACGGACCATAACATGCATCCATATCATAAGCATGATATAGACAATGCAGACTTAGAGCTTGAGGGTGTTAATCCAAGCTGTGGAGACGACATAATCTTAAGGCTTAAGTTTGATGATGCTAAGAAAACTATTGTTGATGGGGCATTTACAGGAGATGGCTGTGCAATATCGCAGGCATCAGCAGATATAATGCTTGAGCTTATCATTGGAAAGCCTATAGATGAGGCAGTACATCTTTCAGAACTTTTCCTTAAGATGATTAAGGATGAGGCAACTGAGGAAGAGATTGATGAGCTTGATGAAGCCGGAGCATTAAGAGATATCTCTCATATGCCAGCAAGAGTTAAATGTGCAGTACTTGGCTGGCACACAATGGAAGAGATGGTAGAGAACCTTAAGAATGTTTAGAATGTAACCCAATCACTTATAATATGGTGATTGGGTTTTAATGTTTGTAGATAAGAATGGAGTAAATATGGAAAAGAAATTAGTTAAGCAGCAGCTTCTTACAGGAGAACGTGCTCTTTTTGCAAGCAAAGACCTTCGTATTGAAGATTCTATATTTGATGATGGTGAGTCTCCATTAAAGGAGAGCAGTAATATAGAGCTTGTAAACAGCAGCTTTAAGTGGAAATATCCACTCTGGTACTGCAACAATGTCAATGTAAAGGACTGTTATTTCTTTGAGATGGGAAGAGCAGGAGTATGGTACACTAACGATATTAATGTTGAGGATACTATTATTGAAGCACCTAAGAATTTCAGAAGATGTAACAGACTAGGTCTTAAGAATGTGGAATTTGTCAATGCAGAGGAAACTCTCTGGAGCTGTGATAATGTTACTATGACAAATGTAGTGGCAAAGGGTAATTATTTTGCAATGAACAGCAACGATATGAAGATTGATGGTCTTAAGCTTGTTGGCAATTATCCATTTGACGGAAGTAAGAATCTTGAGATAAGAAATTCAAGACTTATGAGCAAGGATGCTTTCTGGAATGCTGAAAATATAACAGTGTATGATTCATACATTTCAGGTGAGTACCTTGGCTGGAATTCAAAGAATCTTACATTTATTAACTGTACAATAGAGAGCCTTCAGGGATTGTGCTACATTGATAATCTTGTTATGAAGAACTGCAAGCTTATTAATACAACACTTGCTTTCGAGTATTCAACTGTAGATGCTGATATCACAAGCAGGGTTGACAGCGTGTTAAATCCAACTTCCGGAACGATAACAGCAGACAGTATAGATAAGCTTATAATTGAGAAGGATAAGGTTGATCCTTCGCTTACTAAGATAGTATGCAGGAATTAATAAGTAGAATTAAGAAGGGAAATCCGAGAATGAAATATGATTTTGATACAGTAGTGAACCGTCGTAATACGGATTCTTTAAAATGGAATGTGGCAGAGAATGAGCTTCCTATGTGGGTTGCTGACATGGATTTTAAGACAGCACCTGAGATAACGGAGGCTATTAAGGCAAAGGCAGACCTCGGTGTGTACGGTTATACTGAGATATCAAAGGACTGGTATGACGCATACACAGGCTGGTGGGAAAGACGCCACAATTTCAGGATGGAAGACGACTGGCTTATGTTCGTAACAGGCGTTATACCTGCAATATCAAGCTCTGTAAGAAAGCTTACGACACCAGCAGAGAATGTTGTAATCATGACACCTGTATACAACATTTTCTTTAACAGTATTCTTAATAATGGCAGAAATGTGTTACAGAGCCAGCTTGCATATGAGAATGGCAGGTATGTAATAGATTTTGAAGACCTTGAAGTTAAGCTCAAGAACCCACAGACAACACTTCTTATTCTGTGCAACCCACAGAATCCGGGTGGAAATGTATGGAGAAAGGAAGAACTTGCACGTATCGGAGAGCTTGCTTACAAGTATGGAGTCGTTGTTATATCTGATGAGATTCACTGCGAGCTTACAGACCCGGGCATTGATTATGTGCCATTTGCAAGTGTTTCGGAGGTGTGTAAGAATATATCTGTAACATGCATAGCACCTACGAAAACATTTAACATGGCAGGCTTACAGACAGCAGCAATATGTGTGCCGGATGAGCGACTCCGTCACAAGGTTTGGCGTGCAATCAATACCGATGAGGTAGCTGAGCCAAATGTTTTCGCAGTTGATGCGGCTATAGCTGCATTTACAAAGGGTGAGGAATGGCTTGAGCAGTTAAGAGAATATATCTACGAGAATAAACAGATTACCGAAAAGTTCATAAAAGACAATATTCCGAGAGTGTCAATGGTGGAATCACATGCAACTTATCTTTGTTGGCTTGATGTGTCTGATATCACAGACAATTCAACAAGGCTTGCGGCATATATAAGAAAGAATACAGGACTTTTCCTGTCAGCGGGAGAAGGCTTTGGCGGAGATGGAAAACATTTCTTAAGACTGAATGTTGCATGTCCTAAGACAACTTTAATGGATGGGCTTGAAAGACTTAGAAATGGCATATTGAGTTTTGACAGGTAGTGGGTTACAATAATATAAGTGAAATAACACATGAGATACGAGTGTATCTAAGAATAATAAGCGAGGAGATAATGATATGAATATTGTATGTTTAGACCTTGAGGGCGTTCTTGTACCAGAGATATGGATTGCATTTGCAGAGGCAAGCGGAATCCCAGAGCTTAAGAGAACAACAAGAGACGAACCAGATTATGATAAGCTTATGAACTGGAGACTTGGTATTCTTAAGGAGCATGGTCTTGGACTTAAAGAAATTCAGGATACTATTGCTAAGATTGACCCAATTCCGGGAGCAAAGGAATTCCTTGATGAATTAAGAAGTATAACACAGGTTATCATTATTTCAGATACATTTACACAGTTTGCTACTCCGCTTATGAAGAAGCTGGGCTGGCCAACTATTTTCTGTAATTCACTTGAGGTCGCTGACAATGGTGAGATTACAGGTTTCAAGATGCGTTGTGAGCAGTCAAAGCTTACAACAGTTAAGGCTTTACAGTCTATTGGTTATGATACTATTGCATCAGGAGACAGCCACAATGACTTAGGAATGATTAAGGCAAGCAAGGCAGGCTTCCTCTTTAAGAGTACAGAGCAGATTAAGGCTGATAATCCTGAATTAGAGGCATTTGATACATATGATGAGCTTTTAGCTGCTATTAAGAAGGCACTTTAAGATGCATCAAAGGTAAAAGGGGTTACTATGTTATTAGAAGAGATACTCAAGCAGGAACAGGAAAGATTCATTAAAGAGAATCTCCTTTCTGATGAAATGATTGAGTTATTAAAAGAAAATATTATGCCGTTTAACACACTGATGGCTTATTACAGATGCGCCATTATGGAGGTTGAGACTAAGTTCAAGGTGCTTAATGAGGAGTTCTCATTACAGTATGACAGAAATCCTATTGAGAGTATCAAGAGCAGAATTAAGTCTATGGATGGAATATTTAAGAAGGCGAAGAAGAAAAATATTCCTATAACAATGGAAGGCATTGAGGAAGGTATAAGAGATATTGCGGGGGTAAGAGTAATATGCTCTTTCCCGGAAGATATCTATATGCTTGCCGACTGCCTGTTAAAGCAGGACGATGTAGTGCTTGTCGAGAGAAAGGATTATATCAAGAATCCTAAGCCAAGCGGTTACAGAAGTCTTCACCTTATAATTGAGATACCGATATTCCTTCAGAATGAAAAGAAGATGATGAAGGTTGAGGTTCAGTTCCGTACAATTGCCATGGATTTCTGGGCGAGCGTGGAGCATAAGGTTCGTTATAAGAAGAATATTCCAGATTCTGAAGCAGAACAGCTGGCTGCAGAATTGTCTTCATGTGCAGATCAGATTGCTGCAATGGATAACAAGATGGAAGAGATTCGCCGCAGAATTGCAGAAGCGGAGGAAAGAGAAGCTGAAAATAGTCCGGCTAAGCAGCCTCAGACGATAGGTGGGGTGATGCTTAAGAAGAGGCTGGAATCGGGGAGGTTTCCCTTTAAGAAGTAGGTAAGAAATGGCTCCCCGGAGAGGGGGCTGGGGATGGCTGTATGGTTTAATTGAAAACGCGCTCCCGCTCGGGCGAAGACGCAGCGGGTACTAAGTTTGTGGGGATTTGCCGCCTTTCGGCGGCTCTCCCCACGCACTAAGTACCGGCGTCTTCTTACGGTTTTCAATTAAACCATACAACCACACCCAGCCCACCACCCCGGGGAGTTTTCACCTACTTGCGTTGGTCGCTTTGGCTCCCTCGCTGTTGTGGTGGGGTGAGATGCGTGGTTCAGCGTTGGTCGCATTGCTCCCTTGCTGGTGTGGTGGCGGGATTGAGCTATGGTCGTGTAGAGCAACTGTGTTTGTGATGGGGAGGATGTGACTGGGTTGGATAAAGGACTTTCTTGAAGGTTCAAGTGGAGTTTAGAGGCTGTAGGATTTTATAAAATGTGTAGCAATTTTCGCACACGATGTGAGAAAAAGGCGCATTCGAGCCATGGATGGCGAGTATGCGCCGGTTGCGGACGGTGACTGTAACGCGGATAAAATCCGTACAGCGTCTTAATGACACGTTCCACCTTTAAGAAAGTCCTTTATCCAACCCAGTCACACCTTGCTGGACATAAAAGAAGGAGGACATTATGAAGGTTATATCTATTGTTGATGATAATTATGGAATTATGTTTAATAACAGACGTGTTTCTAAGGACAGTGTTCTTAATAAGCATATTATTAAGATGCTTGATGGCAGGAAGTTATGGCTTTCTTTATATAGCAAGCAGCTTTTTGGTGATTATGAGAATCTTGAGGTTAATCAGGAGTTTGGTTTTGCCGGAAGGGATGATTTCTGTTTTGTTGAGGACTCTGAGATTGTTTCTTATGAGGATATTGTGGATGAGGTTTATCTGTATAAGTGGAACAGGAAGTATCCTTCTGATGTGAAGTTTCCTAAGGACATGCTTAATGATTTTAAGCTGGAGGGTTCTACTGATTTTGAGGGTAATTCTCATGAGAAAATTACTGAAGAAAGATATGTAAGAAAGAAATAAGGAGTATGATAAATGCGTAATATCAGGTTAGAAGTATTGAGAAGAGTAACCGCATTTTTACTGGTAGGCTTCATTGTGTGGAGCGGGCTTTGGGTAAACGGATGCTCTTCTAAGAATACTGCCAATGCAGGTGAGGCGTTGTCAGCATCATGGCAGGCAGATATGGTAACTCTTTCATATGATGGGAAGCCATATGTTGTAATTAATGACAATAATCCTGATTTTACTGAAGCAGATATGACGACTGCTTCATTTGAAAGCTATGGTGAGCTTGACGGTCTGGGAAGATGTACCACAGCATTTGCTAATATTGGTAAAGATCTTATGCCTGCGGAAAAGCGCGGCTCTATTGGTGAGGTGAAGCCGACAGGCTGGCAGACGGCTAAGTATGATAATGTTGATGGCAAATATCTGTATAACAGATGTCATCTTATTGGATATCAGCTTACCGGCGAGAATGCCAATGCAAAGAATCTGATTACAGGAACAAGATATCTTAATGTTGATGGTATGCTGCCTTTTGAAAATATGGTCGCAGATTACATAAAGGAAACTGGTAATCATGTTCTGTACCGTGTAACACCTGTATTTTCTGGCGATAATCTTGTTGCCAGCGGTGTGCACATGGAGGCTGAGTCAGTTGAGGATAATGGCGATGGAATTCTTTTTAATGTGTATTGTTTTAATGCACAGCCGGGAATTGCCATTGATTATGCAACCGGTGACAGCCATCAGGACGATTCAATAGTTGCAGATGCTTCAAAGTCAACAACTGCAGCAGATGCAAATGTGCAGACTTATATACTTAATACTAATACAAAGAAATTCCACAAAGAATCCTGCAACAGTGCAAAGAGCATGGATGCTTCCAATAAAAAGATTTATACAGGAAGCAGGCAGGAGCTTATTGATATGGGGTATGAGGCTTGTGGAGTGTGCAAGCCGTAAATATAACAAGCGATAAATTGTACATTTAATTATGTGATAATTTACAGATAAAAATATATTCAATTTTTCCATTGAAACTTAAGCGTTTATAATATATTTTATAATAATCAAGTTGTTTTATTGTATTTAATAGACTTGAGGTAGAATGAGATAGAGATACGAGGGAGAGGGTATACACTATGATCAAAAAGAATTTATTTAAAACCATGACACTTATTGTGTTATGTACAATGGTATTTGCCGGATGTGGCAGGAAGAAAGTAACTGTTGATACAAGTATTCAGCAGGAGAGCAGGGCAGGTGATAGTAAGGACGATAAGAAAAAGGTTGCTTCTAATCAGGAGCAGGTAACGGTAGCAGTAAAGGATGCTGATGGTAACACGGTAGAGGTTGCCGGTATCGTGGAAACTAAAGATAATGGAGAAAAGGTTGTTGTAGTAACCGACAGCGATGGAAACAGAACAGAGATTAGTGCCGGAGGATTCACAACAGAAGAAAATAAAACCGTAACAGTAACAGATGAGAAAGCCTCAGAAGCCATTTCATCCGCAGCGGCAGAGAATAAGGTACCAAAGGCTGATGAAATTATTGAAATTCCTGATAATGGAAATAACAATAATGGCAGTGGTAATGACAGTGGTAATGGAAGCTCTGGAAATTCTGACGGCAACGGCTCTTCATCAGGCAGCAATAACGGTGGAAGTAGCAGTAATGGCAGCAGCGGAAGTGACAACAATGGCGGTAATAATAGCAATAATAACAACAATAGTGGCAATAACAGTGGCAGCAGTTCGGGCAACAACGGCAACACATCAACTCCCGACACTCCTTCTCATACTCACAACTGGAAGCCGGTATACACGACAGTACACCACAAGGCTGTAACTCATGACGAGGATAGGTGGGTTGTGGATAAGGCAGCTTGGGATGAGGCGGTTACTAAGCTTGTGTATATATGCAAAAACTGTAGGCTTGGAAACTGTGACAGATGTAAGAGTCTTGGTATAATCAATTATGAGTATGATTCAAAGGATGCTTTATACAGTCATCAAGACCCATGTTTAGAGGATGGCGGAAGTTGCTCATTTTGGTCAACAGAGAGAAGAGTTGATCATTACATCCACCACGATGAAGAAGGTCACAATGAAACGATAACTATAGTAGACAAAGAAGCCTGGGACGAACAGGTAATAGACCACTACGAATGTGACTGCGGAGAAACCAAGTAATAACCACTGAATACAATTAAATAATAAGTGACATAAGAGCTGTTGGAAAGGGGATTATCCAGCAGTTCTTTTTTTATGTTAAAAACTATTCTTATACTGATGTAGAAATATGTAAAAAATTGTTAGAAGGGGGGGGGTAAAAAACTACTAGACATTTAGATTGACCTGTACTACTATAACCCTAAGCCTTAATGACTAGAAAGCTAAAAACACGAAAAGTTAAGAGTTACCAGTTCTTAACAACACCACTCGTGCAGGCTTTCCAGTCTGGCAAATTTATGGGAAAGGAGAAAGAATGAAAACACGATTAAGAAAAGGAAAAGATTTTCTTAAAAGGATTAGTGCAGGTGCCGCAGCAGCTTTAATGGCTGTTGTTACAGTCATCTCGAACATGGAACCTCTGGTTGCGAAAGCAGATGGATATACGCTTGTCGATTATGATAACGGTGTATCATATGCTGATGTATTCAGCGGTATTGATAATGGAATGGGTGACTGGAAGAGCTGGGAATTCAGTGTTGAGGAACCTGATGGGGATGTTGTTAAGGCTATGTGTGCAGAGCCACACAAGACGCAGCCGAGTATAGGTTCGACATTTACAGATGGCGGTACATATGTCAATGATACAGTAGCAAGGGTATTATTCTTCTCTGTCGGAAGCGGAGCATCACGAGGTCCGTTAAGTGATTATGATTATGACTTAAGATGGATTATTGCACATCATACTGTCGCTTATGCGCTGGATGATCCTTCGTGGAATGAGCCGGCTATTGGCGGTACATTCCTTGGCGGTCCGGGTAGTGCAGGATATGACTTATGCATGGAGCTGTATTCATATGCTTACAACTTAAGCAGTGGTGATTACGACTGTTATGCCAAGTTCCTGTCAAACGATGATGGTGTAAACCAGAGTCTGTGTATCTTCTGGGATGAACCGGCACCGGTTTATTACAATGGAAATTTCCGGTTCAGGAAATACTCATCCAATGACAGTATCAGTAATAACAACAGCTGTTATAGTCTGCAGGGTGCAGAAATCTCAGTATATAACGACGCTGAATGTACAGACCTTGTAACAAGGCTCACAACTAACAGTGATGGTTATACGGATACCTACACGACAGGTGATATCCTTGAAGGCGAAAGCAGGACTTATTACTATAAGGAAACCGGAGCACCTAACTGCACATTTATGGAGGACATGGAAGTATCAATAAGTGAGAACGCAAAGACCCATGAGGTAAGCGGAACTGATATACAGAAATTAAACAAACTCCGACTTTATAGAGCAGATCACATCGAAGGATGGAGGATATGCAGAATCAGCGTATGAGTATAAAGCTGGAACATATTAAGCATCAATTATCTAATAAATTTCGTAATACATATTTTTTCTTTTTATTTCCCAATAATTACAAAAAACATAATATTATCAATAATTATAATCATGGCTTTGTTAGAGAAGCATGATAGGAAGCTGAGCTGGCGTGAAACCTTGGACTTTGAGGTTCCGCAAGTGCAGTAAAAAAAGCAACCTAAAGTCCCAAAATCCACGAGAGACCAAAAGTATTTGTTTAATTGAATTAAATTTAATAATATGGTAAGATTCTGACAGAGAAACCGGACAATATAATAGTTAGCTTGTTTATACATGGAAAGGAATTTTTATGAGAAAAATCAAACAAATACTGTTATTTTGCGCTGTTTTTCTGTCAATTTTGTTATTAACAGGTGATAAAGACAGGATACAGGCAGATGATGATGACAGTAATTTTACTAATTTAGTGGTATTTGCCAGATTTGCAGGTGAAACCGAATTTATAAATGATGTATATGAAGGCAGTTCTGTCAGAAAAATAACAGATAATTCATATAATGCAGGTTCATATAGTGTAGGCGATTATTACAGATGTGTATCAGATAATAAATTAAGAATGAGAAGTGTATATCTATATGATAATGGCGGCTCAATTGTACTTTCACATCCTCGTGGGTATTATGCAGAGTACAGCGATATTAATACTATTGGTTATAAAGATGCTTCGGAGCGTGCAAGCAGAATGTATGAGCTTAGGCAGGAGTGGTCAGAAGCTGTTAATAATGCCATATCATCTGGTAATAAAATTTCTGATTATAATAATACTGTATACTATGACTATGGTGTGCTTGATAAAGATAACAATGGTACTATTGATTCAATTACAATTATATATAAGAATAATGGGTCAGGTAATATATCAGTAAGCTGGTCATCACCATTGTGGAATTATACAGATTATGTTAATAATATTTCTGTTAATACCGGCAAAAAAACTATTAATAGTTACAAATATGTCCAGATAACCAATTCGTATTGTAAGCCTGATGGTGATACTAACGGATATTTATTTAAGGATGAGGATGACCGGATATTTGTATCAATCGCAACAGCAGTACATGAAATGGGACATATTATGGGGCTGAAGGATTTATATAACTCAATGAATGCGTCACCGGTGTATTTCATGTCAGTTATGGCAAAGCATATATCTCCAGTACCACAGTTTATGTCTCTTAAGGAAAAAGAAGTATTAGGCTGGGCTGATGAGAATGATATTAAGACGATTTTGTCTGAAGGAGAATATAGTCTTAAAGCATTAGGAACTTCAGGTACGGATAATATTACAGGATATAAGATGGATATTCCGGAAAAGGGTAAGACATTGTATCTTGAGTACAGAAACTTTGAGGATAATGGTAACAAATATGATTCTCAATATAAGCAGATGTTCAAGATTAATGGAAACAGAGTGGATAAAATTACATTAAAATCCGGGCTGGTATGTTATCTTATAGACAGTGACACTAAGTTTCCAAGTAATATGTATTTTTCATCACCTAAATGGAATTATGAAGTTCTTGGTGGACAGTATAACACAAAGGCAGATGCAGCATTAGGAATAGGTGAAGATATATGGATTTACGGAGATATTTATATCAGTGTCAATTCAATCGAGAATAATATACTCACATTTGAAATAAAGGGTGGCATTCCAGAGCATATTCATAGTGGTGGAGTGGCAACATGCATCAGCCGTGCAGTGTGTGAAGTATGCCATGAGGAATATGGTGAATTAAATAAGGATAATCATAAGTTACAGCATGTAGAAGCTAAAGCAGCTACAGTGACTCAGGAAGGTAATATTGAATATTATTACTGCTCTTTATGTTTAAAATACTTTGCAGATTCAAATGCATCAAAGCAGATAGACAAAGATAGTGTTGTTACATCGAAACTGGCACCAGAAATAATTGCTGGTGATAAATGTATAATTGATAAGAATTCCGATAAGGCAATTACATTTAAGTCTAATGCAGCATTTTCAGATTTCGTAAAAGTAGAACTTGATGGCAGAGAGCTTGTAAAAGACAAGGATTATACGGTAAAAGCAGGAAGTATTATTGTAACACTTAATCCAGATTTAATAAAAAAATTATCGACGGGAGAGCATGTTATAGGTATTGTTTCATCGAGTGGAACAGCTAGTGCACATTTTACTGTTAAAGAACCGGAGACAGAACCAGTGACAGAACCGGAGACAAAACCAGTGACGGAAAGCAGCAGGGAAACAGAATCTGAAACTGAGGACATCAAGGAGACTGAAAGTAGTAAAGAAACAGAAAGTATCAAAGAATCTGAAACAGAGACAGAGACCATCAGTCAGATAGAATCAGAAACAACAAGCCAGTATACATTTGATGAGAATGAAACAAATGCATCATCAATTAACACTGGGGACAGAAATCATGGGAAATTATGGCTTGTAATAGCAATCATTGCGTTAGCTGGATGTATTGCAGCAACAGTTATGTATGTTGTTTCAAAACGAAAGTAATAAAAACTGAATAGCAACTGATAATACAAAACAGGAGTAGGTCAATAGCTTAACTCCTGTTTTGTGTTATAAAATATAGTTGTTATTCAGAAAATGTTCCAACCAATTTAACAAGCATAGCAACGGTCATATCCATGCCTTCAACAGTAATATGTTCATAAGGACCGTGGTATGCGTGTCCGCCAGTTCCAAGGTTAGGGCATGGAAGACCTTTGAAGCTTAACTGACAGCCGTCTGTTCCCCCTCGGATAGGAAGAATAAGCGGTACTATATCAGCCAGTTCACAGGCTTTCTTTGCATTTTCAATAAGATTCATGCAGCCCGCAATGATTTCGGACATATTCTTATACTGGTCTTTAATGGTGAGCGTAACAGTTCCCTTGCCCCATTTTTCATTCATATTCTTTTCGATTAATCGCAGAGTATTTTTCTTTGCTTCAAATAAATTCTTATCATGGTCTCTTACTATATAATTAAGCGAAGCCTCACTGACATCGCCAGACATGCTGACAAGATGGTAGAAGCCCTCGTAATCTTCTGTGCCGCGAGGGGTTTCCATAGCAGGAAGTGCATTGTTAATCTCCATTGCAACAAGACTGGCATTAATCATGGTGCCTTTGGCAGAACCTGGGTGTACATTGAAGCCTTTAATATGAAAATCCGCTTTGCATGCGTTGAAGTTTTCGTACTGAATCTCGCCTTCTGTGTCGCCGTCAATTGTGTAGGCGTATTTGGCACCGAACTGTTCTATGTTAAAATGTTCAGCTCCCATGCCGATTTCTTCATCAGGTGTGAATGCAATACATATTGTTCCATGAGGTATATTGCTTTTCTGCAAATGTTCTATCATAGTAAGGATTTCAGCAATACCTGCTTTGTCATCAGCACCAAGTATAGTGCTTCCGTCTGATGTGATAAGTGTGCGTTCCTTAAGAGTGCCAAGATGAGGAAACTCATGCACAGACAGGGTTATTCCCGCAGGAAGTTTGAGTGATACACCATTAAAGTTTTCTGTTATTACTGGTGTAATATCGTGATTGCAATAATCGGACACAGTATCCATATGTGCAATAAATCCAATAGCAGGCACATTTTCATAACCTTTGGTTGCCGGAAGCTTACCATACAGGTAACACATATCGTCAAGTACAATGTCCGATAAGTTCAATCCTTCCATCTCATTTTTAAGAAATCTGGCTAACTCAAACTGGCATGCAGATGAGGGAGTGTTCTCGCTGGTTTCGTCACTTGGTGTACGGAAAGTGACATATTTTAATAATCTTTCATATGCTTTCATGGTGATTCTCCAATCTGTGGATTGATATTCATATATTAACATATTCTGGTGGAAATATACGGATTATGCGCAAAAAAATAAAAGATTATCAATATATAAAATAAACTCCATTGAATGGGACGAAGAAGAATATAAGGATAATGGTATACTTTGCAGAAATGCAGTTGCAAAAGGTAATAAGGTGGTAAATGATTATACAGCTTTGTATGGAGGAGATGCATATCTTCCTGCCAATAATCTGGCTTATAAATATGTTGCTTAATTAATAATCATCCAGCAGCGGTTACATTTGGAGCATTAACAGTTCTGATAGTAATTTCCTGCGTGGTAGTATTTCTTGTATTCTTAAAAAGAAGACAGATGAATAAATACGAAAAGTATTAACATACAGACACCAGCACGTTAAGGTTAAATGTGCTGGTGTTTTCTATATCATATGTATTTATCATTCTTTGATGAGATGTTTACCAGTCCAAAAGACAGTGCAAAAAGTATAATAACGAAGGCCACGAAATATAGACCTCCCATTGTATTTTCCATGGAAGCTATAAAATCATATGAGCCATGTAATAGAACTGGTAACACAACACTGAATATTCTGAATATCTTGGAGCTAAACTTTTTTCCACGATTATACTGTTTTCTTGCGAGACCATAGAATACACCCATAAATACACCAAAACAGGCATGTCCTGGAATTGCTGTAATTGCTCTTACAATAGCAGTTGAAAAACCATATGATAAAACATAGTTGATATTTTCCCAAAGGGCAAATCCGAGTGAAACAAATACTGCATATACAACACCGTCATACTGACAGTTAAATTCTGGATTATTCCATGTCCGTTTTTTTAAGAAGAAATACTTTGAGCTTTCTTCGGCTATGGCAACAATAACAAAATAAAGAATTATCTGATACAGCAATGTATTTTCGGGAACAAAGCATGATAAAATCCATTCCCCTATTTTTTCCTCAATTAGGGCAATAATGGTGGATAGAATTCCCGCAATAACTAGCTGTCTTAAAAGATAGCCGCTTTCCTTTTCCATTCTGTCTGCTCTGTATACTTTAATCATAAGGAATACCGCAGGAATAACTGCCGCTAATATTAATATCCAGTTATACATCATTATAGGTTCCAATATAAAATAAAACATATATCTGCTTGCTCCTTATTGTGCTTTTTATTTCTATTTTATAATTATATATCTCATATATTCTGATAACAAGCTGCTTTATAATATATTAATAAATGGAAGTGCGAAATCATGGCAGTCGGTTAGATGCTATGAAAAACAGAAATATATTTCTTGCTGATGGCAAAAGTATGATTAAAATGTAAAGAAAGAATAAGGCAGGTACAAGGAGGAGCTGCATGAATGATGATTATCATGTAATAAAAAGACTATTGATTGAAACAATGCATGCTTAAACTAAAAAAATATGCATCGTGCAGCATAAATAACATTAGATAAAATACAGGTATTGATTTAAGTTCTTACTTTGCGCATGATATCGAAACTTATAGAAATTAAGAAAAAACGGTATGAAATAATTCCAGAATATAAGCGAATCTATTCGCTAGATATAGCAATAGATTTAAAGACATTAGATTTTCATGATAGGAGTTATTTATTAACAGATGAGCAGATATTTTAGTATGACATGATATTTAAAAACGATAATATCCTTTTGTGAAGAAAGTTTCATAGAAGCTGAGCAAATTTTCAATAAAGTTGTGAAATTTGATTTTCATAATAGTTCATCTCCTTTCTTACAACGACATTGTATAACACGAAAAAGCATAATACATGCCAAAACAAAAAAATAAATAGACAAAAATTGCAAGATGGAGAGTGTATATTTGGATATGATGAGCCAATAGTCTATAAAAGGATATAAAATTATTATTATAAATTAAAACTATTTGGTAGACTATGCATATTACATCGGATAAAAACGATGAGTAAAGAAGATTGCATAAAAGCTAAGTAACTTATTAATAAAATTATGTAATTTGATTTTCATAGAATTTCATCTCCTTTCTGATTATGTTTTTGTTATAGAATATAAAAAGGAAAAATACTTGCCAAAATAAAGAAATAAGTAGTCAAAAGTTGCTTAAAGATTTTTTATATAAAAACTAAGAAAATAAATATTTTAACAGAAATACATTAGATTATTCTAGGAAAATAATCAGTAGCAAATATGAGAATAGTTATGTTGTGATAAAAGTAGAAAAAAGCTCTGTGTGCAATGCACATGAGATTTTTTCTACTTTTTTAATTGAAATGTAAAAATTTCAGATTACTTGTATATGTGAATTATTACAGTCGTATCATTTAGTGCATATTTTATTCAATATATTTTATTTAAGCAGCAAGTCAGGAGATGAGCAGTGAGGCAGAAAATTTGAATGAAATGATTCAAAAATTTAAGGTTGCTGAGTTTAATGAATAAAATTATCTTAATATGAATGGGATTCTTATTGCTGGAAACGGTTATGATATGCTTAAAGCATACTATGCTATATTGAGAGCATTGTATAAGTATTCATGATATATAGATAAATATAACAGACTAAAAAGAGAGGCGTTATTTTGATAACGTCTCTTTTTGTGATTTATTAAAACAGTATAAATTAATAAAAATGGGAACTGAAAATCTTTCAAAAACGCTGTGGGATTGATATTTTTTATGGGGAATTATCTCTTGGTTACCTGAAATAATAGATGTATATGTGTTTGATTTCATGCCAAAAGAGAATAAAAACTAGACAATAATTGCATATATGGCATGTTATAAATGTCAGAATTTTATATAAAGTAAGCAGTATCATTTTGTGCATACTTTGTATAATTTATGAAATTGTCTTTTACATATATTTGTTATATCTTTGATATAACAAAATTGTGGGAATAAAATAATTGGTATTTTGAAAGGAGAAGTTTCACATGGAAGAAAAGAGGTACCTGAAATGGTATAACAAGGTGGGGTATGGATCAGGAGATTTTGCAGGAAATGTTGTGTATGCATTTCTCTCATCATTTGTAATGCTGTATCTGACAAATACGGTAGGTTTAAATCCGGGTATTATCGGAACGCTGATTATGGTATCAAAGCTGTTTGATGGAATCAGCGATATGTTCTTTGGAACTATGATTGATAAAACAAAAAGTAGACTTGGAAAAGCTAGACCATGGATGTTATATGCGTATATAGGTTGTGCCGTAACACTCGTTGCAAACTTTGCGATTCCAGACAGTCTTGGGACAACTGCACAGTACATATGGTTCTTTATAGCATATACATTGTTAAATGCAGTATTTTTCACTGCAAACAATATAGCATATGCATCATTAGTTACTTTTTGTACAAAAAACAGCAGGGAACGTGTAGAGATGGGATCATGTCGATTTATCTTTGCATTTTCGACAAGCTTACTTATTCAGTCTGTTACAGTACAGTTTGTAAGAGCAGCAGGCGGTGGGGCAGCAGCATGGAGAATGGTTGCCGTTGTATATGCCATTATTGGATTGATTGTTAATACAATTTCTGTTTTTTCAATTAAGGAGCTTCCGGAAGAAGAATTAAAAGCGGGGAAGAATCACACAGAAGAAAAGTATGGACTAATAGAGGCTGCAAAACTTTTATTTTCTAATAAATATTATCTTATGATTTGTGCAACTTATATTTGTCAGCAGATTTATTCAGCTATGTTAAATATGGGCATTTATTATATGATTTATATTTTGAAAAATGAAAATCTGTATTCCGTATTTTCATGGGCAATTAATATCCCTGTTATTATCGCAATGTGCATCACTCCTATGCTGGTGGAAAAAATGAAAGGTTTATATCGAATGAACTTTGCAGGATATGTTCTTGGAACAGTGGGACGTGTCGGAGTCATCTTTGCAGGTTATATGGGAAGCGTTCCACTTATGCTTGCATTTACAGCGATTGCAGCACTTGGAATGGCACCGTGGCAGGGTGATATGGGAGCAGTTGTTGCAAGCTGTTCAGAATATACTTATCTTACAAAGCATAAACACATTGATGGAACTATGTATTCATGCACATCTTTTGGTACGAAAATCGGAGGAGGAATCGGAGTTGCATTATGTGGATGGTTGCTTGATGCAAGCGGATTTGTTAAGGAAGCAGCGGTGCAGCCGGCCTCTTGCTTAAATATGCTTCATATTATGTATTTATGGATTCCTATGGTATTGTCATTAATAATTACATTCATCATGTCAAGAATGAATGTTGAAGATGCAAACGAAAAACTTAAAAAACAGTTGGAGGAATGTTGATATGGAATATAAAGGAATGAACGGATTGATACTTACCTGTAAGCATCACGACGGCTTTTGCCTCTGACCAAGCAAGTATACAGAGCACAGCATTAAAAACTCACCTTATAAGAATGAGAAAGGTGATATTGTGCGTGAAACAGCAGAGGCGTGTAAGGAATATGGTCTGAAGTTTGGTGTCTATCTCTAACCATGGGACAGAAATTATGGGCTATATGGAAAGTGAGGAAAAATATGAATGCTGATATGAAATGGCTGGACAATCCAGAAGTGTTTAAAGTAAATCAATTGGAACCACATAGTGATCATTGCTATTATCTGGATTATTCAGACATGAAAAAAGAAAAAAATCCATTATTACAGTCAT
>ENA-OUQI01000472-OUQI01000472.1-human-gut-metagenome-genome-assembly--contig:-NODE-472-length-31523-cov-4.656890_pt1 | contig 31523 bp, 27 predicted proteins | sample MGYA00237953_ERZ548840 | MGnify/ENA primary metagenome ERZ548840 (study PRJEB26490, sample SAMN05194690) | human gut metagenome | biome: terrestrial biome; feature: human-associated habitat; material... | reverse complement strand
AGATCGGCTTCAATCTGAGTACGGAGACGACAAGCCTCGGGATCATTTCCCTTGACAGTCTTCGTGACTTCATCCCAGGAAGAGACCGACAAGTGAAGACGCGAGGAGAACTCCATACGCCGGTTATGCCCTTTGTAGATACGATAATAAATCGTACCGCGACCAATTTCTTTTCTACATAGTTCGAACCTTACAACAATTGTGGGCATTAGGATGTATATTGATTTACAGTCGCTTCAACTCAGAAGATTTGTACTTTGGCAATATGTGACAACCAATGAAAGAAATATGTAACATACCAAGCTTCTTCTAAATCCATATTATTCCCATGAAAATTAGAATTCTTCCCGAAAATTCATTACGATCTTTTTACGAACATCAAATTGCAACAATTTATGGTAAAAAACCGCTGAATGGATATCGCAACCGATACAGTAATACGCCTTGGCTTTCAACAGGGCTTCCGCCTTTTCCTGCACATGTCTGCCGTACATCCCGGCCAACGAGGGCACGTTGAGCTGGAAAAAGATGTGTTCTTCCTTCAAGGTCTTGTAGTCCTTCTTCTGCATATATTCGTACCGTTCCGGATGTGCCAGCAACGGATAATAGCCTTTCTTTTGGATGCGTTGCAGGACGGAGAGCAATCTCATCGGCGGATTGAAATAGGAAGTTTCCACCAATAGGTAACGTTTCCCTTCCTCCAAGGGCAGCAGGTCATCCTTTTCCAGCCGTTCCTCAAAGAGGTTGTCCATCATGTATTCCGCCGCCAAAGCCAGTTCCATCATCCCGTTGTAACTCCGTTTCAGTTCTTGGAACTTTCCTTGCAGGGTTGCGGTTTCATTGGGGATGTCCTCCATGATGTGCGGCGTGAGCCACACCTTTCTGATTCCCTGCTTTTCCATCGTATCTAAAATCCGGAGTGATTCATCCAACGTCTCCACCCCGTCATCCACTCCCGGAAGAAGATGGCTATGGCAGTCGGTCATCCCTTTCAGGATGCCACTCTGTGCGAGGGTTGTTGTCTTACGGAACGGCCACATAGTTGTAATATGCTTTTATATAAGAGAATAACATATTATTGGTTATTTGATAACCAACCATTTACCCCCCCCATTTTTCCTTTACTTCCATAGTAGGAGGAGTAACCGTTATGATAACCGTATCTATAGCCATAGCGATATCCGTAACGGTAGCTGTACCGGCCTCCGGCACTTTCCGTGCCGTTCAGTATCACGCTGAGGTTCTTGAAACGTTTCTCCTGGTAGATATTTTCCAGTTCAGGTAGCATGCTACGATCCAGCAAGCCACTGCGTACCACGAAAATGGTACGGTCAGCCAGCTTTTCGATGATCTGTGCGTCGGCCACGATGTCGATGGGCGGACAGTCTATGAAGATATAGTCGTACTCGCCTCGCAAAGCTTCTATCAACGTAACCAGCTTGCCGTCCTCCAGCAGTTCCGTCGGGTTGGGGGGAACAGTGCCGATGGGGAGAATATGCAGATTATCGTATTTTTTGTCTTTTACGATGATTTCCTTGCAGTTGTCGACACGGTTTCCCAGATAGTCACTCAGGCCTATCCGTGGCGAGTCCACGTAAGAGGAAACGGAGCCGTGGCGCAGGTCTCCGTCTATCACCAATATCCTTTTTTTCTTGATGGCAAAACTCATGGCAATGTTCATGGTCAGGAACGACTTTCCGCTGCCGGGATTGAACGAGGTAAGTACGAACACGTTCTGCCCTTTGTCCTTGCCCGCCATGAAATCCATATTGGAGCGGAGCACACGGAACGCCTCGTTGATGATGTCACGGCTGCCTTCCTTCACCACGATGGTTTTCATATAGGACTGCTTCTCCCTCTTGAATCCCAATTTTCTCTTTTTGCTGAAGTATTGGGGAATCTCACCAATGAAAGGTATGCTGAGATCTTCCAAATCCTTGCGTCCTCGTACCTTGGTGTTCATGTTCTCCTTCATAAAAATAATCACCGCCGGGACAAGCAAGCCGATAGCGAATGCCACAAGGAGGATATTCATCTTCCGGGGAGCTGTGGGGAACATGCTGCCCCTCGGGGCGGTAATCACACGCGTATTATAAGCGGTGAAAGCCTGGGAAAGCTCGTTCTCCTCACGTTTCTGGAGCAAGTAAAGATACAGCTCCTCCTTCACTTTCTGCTGGCGTTCCACGGAAAGCAGGTATTTCGCCTGGTTCGGGTTGGAGGCCAGCTGGCTGGTGGTCGCGGCTTCCTGCTGGCGTATGCTGCGTATCTGGGTATTGAGCGACACGATCAGGTTGTCCACCGACTGAATGATGGTGCGCTGCATGCTTTGCAGCGAGTTGGCCATGTCCTTTGCCAGGGGGTTCTTTTCGCTGCTGTTGGCGATCAGGCGGTTGCGGTCGAGCACCATCGTGTTGTATTCACCGATCTGGCTTTCGATATTGACATTGGCTATGCCGGAATTGGTGGGCAACAACTGGCTGAGTTCCTTGTTGTTCAACTCTCTTCGGATATACTGCGCGGTGGATAGCTGGCTGTTGAGTGCCAGCAACTCCTTCTTGTTCTCGGCGGACTGGGACAGGTAAAGACTGGATGCCGCCTGCACGTCCGGCAGCAGGTGCTCGCTCTTGTAACCGGCGATGTTCTCGTCCACATTGCCCAGCTCACTTTCAATCACACTCAAACGGTCACCGATGAACTGCGAGGTACTGACGGCAATCTGGTTCTTGTCCTGGATCCACTTCTCATTATATACCTCAATCAACGTATTCAGGATATCTTCCGCCTTTGGGATGGATACGTCATCAATGCTGAGATTGATGATAGTGGCATCCTCGTTACCCAAATCCGCACGCAAAGCGGTGGCGTAATAGTCGGTTACGGAACGTACACTACCTTTATTATAGCGGATGGAAGTCCCAACGAATGAATCATTCCAGTATTTGGTCGGATTGATTACGAATGTACCTACCTCCATGCGAATGGAATCGCCCATTTTACCAGAGAATTCCGTCTCTAATTCCTCTCCGTCAATCATTACATCGGATATGGTAAATTCTTCTTTGGACGGAAAGTCTATCTTGAAGCCGACAGGCGTTTCATCTTGGTGGCGGTAAGTGACTGCTACAGGGTTGCTTTTGTACAATCCCACATCCTTCAGTCCCTTGCGGACGGTATAGGTTTCATTCAGCCCCAACCGCCGCACCACCTCAGTCATCAACGTGGGGGATTTCAAGGTGAGCAGTTCGTTATTGATGTTGGTATTCGACTTGAAGATACCCAGGTCGGAGAACTCGCTCATTGTAGTGGACGAACCGCTCTTGGTATCGTCCTTAACCAAGATGGCAGCGGTACGTGTATAGATATTCGGGGTACTCAACAGATAAAAAGCCGCTACGGCAAGAGCGGCAAACAGGGAGAGGGCAAACCAGTGCCATCTTGGTACGAACATTCCCCACAAATCTTGTATTCGTATAAAATCATCGGCAGGTTTTCCAACGGCAGTTTTCTTTTCTATCATAATATGTAAGATATTCTGTTAATCCAGTTATTTAAACAGCAGCACACCTAACGAGGTGAGGAACGAGGCAATACTGATCCACAGTCCCACAGATTTCACGCTGTTCTCATTGATGGTGGACTGTCCGGCACGTACCTTATTAGGTTGCACATACACCACATCGTTCTGTTTCAGGTAATAGACCGGGGAGGAAAAAATATCCTTGCTTCGGATATCCACCCAGTGGGTGACACGTTCACCGTTCTCCTCGCGAATGACGAATATGGCATCGCGTTTACCATAAATGGTAAGGTCGCCCGCCATACTGATGGCTTCCAACAAAGATATCTGGTCTTTGGTGATACTGTATTTGCCGGGAGTTTTTACTTCGCCCAAGACTGAAAAATAGAGGTTCATAAACTCCACGGTCACAACCGGGTCTTTCACCAGGTCCTCGTCCACCAACCGTTTCTTGATAAGGGCGGCAATCTGGCTCTTGGTCATACCGGCAATATGGAGTGACCCTATGACGGGAAAGTCGATATTCCCCTTGTCATCCAATGTGTAACCGGATATTTCACCGTTATTGCTGCCACCACGCAAGTCTGTGGCTCCAGCACGGTACTGGACACGTGTCAGGTTGAATAACGCCGCCAACTGCGGGTCTTTACTGGATACCATGATGGAAATCTGGTCCTTGGGCTGCACGGTGATGTCTCTTGCGCCCACAATGGCTTCGGGCTGGTTCACCGCAATGTCTTGAAAGTAGAGAATCTCCTTGGAGGTATTGCAAGACGCCAGCAACACCAAACCTAGGAGAAGTGTCAAAAATCGATTTTTCATATTTTATTTTCCGTACATTTTTTTTTCTAATTTATTCTTTCGGTTGATCCTCACCGTGATGTAACAATGCAACACTGTCCATACCGTCACGTCCAGCAGGAAAAGGATCGTGGTGGACAAGCAATGGATCAGGAAAACATTCACTACGGCAAAGGAGAGAGCGATACCTATGATGCAGGCCATCGCCTGTCGTTGGGACAGACCCAGAGCGATGAACTTGTGATGGATATGATTCCTGTCCGGCAGGAAAAGGGGCTTGCGCTCGCGCCAACGGTGCAGCACCACACGTACCACATCCAGCATCGGAACTATCAGGAACGAGAATGCAATCACGACGGCACCGGGAAAGGTGCTTTCCTTCAACGGGTCGGCCATACTCAGGCGGATAGCCATCACGGCAAGCAGCATCCCGATAGTGAGTGATCCGGTGTCTCCCATGAATATCTTGCGCCCACGGTGGACATTGCCATAGACGTTGTAGTAGAAGAACGGTAGCAGCACGCCGATGGTGGCCAGGCAAATAAAGGAATACATCCACCATTGCAGACGGATGAACATGCACCCGAACGCGAAGAAAGCGATGATACTCAGCCCGGAGGCAAGCCCGTCGATACCATCTATCAGGTTGATGGCGTTCAGGACATAGACGATGATGAACACGGTGAACGGAGCACCTATATAATAAGGCACGGCTTCGATGCCGAAAAGTCCGTACAGATTGTCGAAGCAGAGTCCCGAAGCCACCAATAGGATGCCGCAAAGTATTTGTATCAGAAACTTGGAGCGGTAACGTACCCCGATAAGGTCGTCCATCATCCCCGTAAGATAGAGCAGGAACAAGCCGCAGAATATGGAAAGCAGGCGGTTGGTCAGGTCCACGTCAAGCATATTGCTGCCCATCCACTGGTTATGCCCGATAATGACGAGTGACACCGTGATAGTGATGCATGGGAAGAAAGCAATCCCCCCCAGCCGGGGTATATGGGCGGTGTGCAACTTGCGCCCGTCCACTGAGTCGAACAGGCGGCGGCGGAACGAGACTAACGAGATGCGGGGCAGGACCATCGCACCCAATGTCCAGCCGGTTAAAACCGTGAAGGCAAATTCGATAAGATAAAGTATGTCCACTATATGATTCTTTTGATATTTCCCTTATTCCTGCCCTATCCGTCGCAGGAAAGCCTGCGGGATATAGGTGGTGGCCACGGCGCATACGCCCTGGACGGTAACCACCAGACGGCTGTTTTTCTTGATACGGCAGATGACACCTTCCGCCCCTTTGAACTTCCCGTCGGTCACCCGCACACGCTCGCCCCGGTGGAACTTGGGGTTGTCTTCCCCGAAATATTCCATTCCCTCCTCGCCGGACGAGGTGACCAGCATGAAGATGTTCATTTCCCGCTCGGGAATGGCGAGAGGAAGCTTTCTCAATCCCTTCTGCCTTGTGTACAGAATCACCTTGTCCGTGAACTGCCGCTGTACCTCCAGGGCACGGCGGACAGTGGAACGGAAGAACATGAGTGAGCTGATAACCGGACGGCGGACTTTCCTCTTCACGCCGTTGCGTTCCACCAAGGCTTCCTCACAAGGAATGTAAGTCTCCAACTTGTCTTTTTTCAACATGTCCTCGATCTCAAAAACTTTGTTATAAAATACTTTCAAGGCGAACCAATGCTCGATGGCGTGTGTTTCTATGTCCAAAGGAAAGCGATGTTACCGGGTTTATAAAAAAGATATAATTCTCATTCCTGCATCTTCTGTTTTTTCAAGTGGAAGAAGATACAGCAATCAAGGTTAATCCGGTTCTTTCCTCATAGGACTTCCGGAATGCAGGCCACTCCTGACTACAGTGAGCGGATACCGTAACCCCCGTATTCGTACCGTTTCTATGTAAGAGATGGTACGCATGTTGTTTTTACTGATAATCAGGCATATACATTGCTATAAAAGTACATTTTTGCTCGGTTTGCTCGGTTTTAGACTCGAAAATACGCTCGAATGGAAAATGCAACGTTCTCCTTTTATTTTATATTCTTATTACGGCACTATTTTGATTTATATTAAATTATTAATATAAACTATTAATAATCAGCTATTTATAAATAGGGGGGGGGGGTAAAATAAGGAAATAAAAACGTTTATTTTACTTTTCAGTTTTATTGAAAATCATTACCTTTGCAGTGTGTTTTTACCATCTCTTACATAGAAATGGTATCGTTCAAACCCTTCAAAATCTTCTCGTTCGCATCATCTATTATGGCATTGTCCAAAGAATCCAAGTAAATAAGCGTAGTCCTTTCGCTGCTGTGTCCCATCCCCGCACTGATGACGGCGATCGGTACGTCGTGGTTGCGTGCAGCGGTAGCCCAGCTGTGGCGAGGCGTATATGAGGACAAAGGTAATGGTTCACCGAGCAATTTGCCCAACCGTTTCAGTTTTCGGTTATGGTAGTTCAATCCGGTCCGGTATTGCCGGTAAGCCTGATCCGGCAGTTCATCGGTAAGGATGGGGAAAAGATATGGACTTTCCGGACAAACCCGCCCATATCGTTCCAGTATTGCCGCCATACACGGTTCGATATGAAGTGTCAGGTATTGGCCTGTCTTATGACGACAATAGGTGATTCGCCCGCTGTTCACATTCTCCTTTTTCAGATATGCCATGTCCACAAACGCCATGCCACGGGCACAATAGCTGAACACGAACATGTCCCTGGAAAGAGCCAAGGCCGGTGAGTCCGAGAGGTCAATCCTTTGGAGCTTCAGGATGGTTTCCTCATCCACGGCGCGTTTCGGTGTGCGGGCCACTCCTGTATAAACCTCACGAAACGGGAAAGTCTGCAACGCAAGACCTTGCCTTACGGCCTTGTTATAGACGGCACGCAGAATCCGCATATAGAACGAGCTGCTGTTCCTCACTACTTTTTGTTGGCACAGCCATGCCTCATACCGACACGCCAGGGCGGAATCCAACAATGAGAAAGGAATGTCATCACCATCCAGGAAAGCGGAAAAGCTGTTCAGGGCACGCCGGTAATTACGCGAGGTACCGTATTGGCCGTTTTCCCAAAGCGATTCCATCTCTTTTTTCATGTAGCACAGGAAACCGGACTCGGAAGGCAGGGAGCGATAGCGGTTGAGTATTTCCGACAAGGTGTATGTTTCTCCGCCACAGTCCAGCTCGCGGATAATCTCACGGATGTCCCGCATCTCCTTTTCCGCCCGTTTCCGGTAGGCGGTCAGGACCCTCTCATTGCCGGGGACAGCGACAAGTTCACGTTTCGTCTCATTCCACCACTCGGGAAATATCCTCATGTCGGTGGTAATCTGCCTGTTCTCCTGACGGTGGCAAAGCTGGTAACAGAGCGTGCCAGCCTTACCCTGTACCGTCGATGGACGGAATTTTAATTTAATGGTAGCCATATATAGTCTGTTTTATGATGAATAATAGGTACATAGATACAACCCGTGGGCTATATTGTTGAAGGAAAAATATTTAGTCCTAGATTCCGCTTCTCCGCTTGGAACACCGAATATCACCTGATGCTGATGCCAAACTCTGTAAATCTTCTTGAAAGACAGTCCGAATAGCCTCGTAAAAAATCAAAGTCCGAAAATGAAGAGCGACGGTTTTTCCGTGGAACAAGTCTAGAAATATTTATATCGTATAAACAACAAGACAGTATATGTTTTCTGGGAAATTCGTGAAAAACAGACGGATACCAGTGAGTTCCCTATAATCAAAGATAAATCAAAACCGTATTGTCACGGGCGTTCCGGCTTCGCTTTCCATGAGTATTTTCCTTGCGACAAGTCGCGGAAAATACACATGGAAACAAACGCCCGGACAATGGTTTTGATTTCGGGAAAGATTATAGGGACTCACTGCGACCGACGCGACGCATGACCGTGTCATTGATGAAAAAAGGAGGGCCTCCTTTATATCCCCATAAATCCGGCTGGAAGTACGGGATATATGGGCAGACCTGGCAATGTCTTATGAAAAAAACACCGCCCCATGAGAAGACAGGGACTTCAGCTCCCTCTGCTCTGCATAATCCTCCCTTCGCGCCCGTGCCGGCTTCTTCGCCCTTCCTCCGCATACCATATCCTTGTTTTCACGGCATGTTTCTCTCACGGAAAACCAGTCTTTCGGACATTTGACGACATCTGATGACATCTGATGACACCTTTTTGAAAATCAGTGTTTTATTCGGATTTAGCCCATACTTTTGAGGTGTCAAAGCAATTTATTAACCCCAAAAAGAAAAGGTATGGTACAAGAAAAGAACCCGAACGGGAAGACTAGACGACCCCGGAGGCCGAAGGCCGTGAACGACGCCCCTTTGGTGGAACAGATCACCGAGCTGATGATGGTTCATAACAAGAGCGATCCGAAAGCCGGTGTACAAGTGGTCAGCGAGATCGACAAGGACGGGAAGGTCAAGACGGTTCCGGCGGACGAGAAGAATGAAAACTCATTCCTGAAATTCGACAAGAACTCGAGCATACTCGAAAACTTCATCAAGAATTTCTGGAGCCAGTTCAAGGAACCGACCCATTTCCGCCTGCTCCGCATGACCTTCCACGACTACAAGGTGAACAAGCAGGCGATCAAGGACCTGGCGGAAGGGAAAAAGACGGACGCGGTGAAGGAGTTCCTCAAACGCTACGAGATCCGTCCGAGAGAGAACAAGGAGGAACAAAACATGAATAGACAAGAAACAGCCATGGAAAAAAAAGAAACACAACCGCAGGAACCCCTGCAACAGAGCGAGGTACAACAGGCATCACAGCAACAACAGCAACCGCAGGCACAGCAGGTGCCGCAAGAGCCGCAAGGCCCGCGCTATCGCTACAACGAGAACATGATCGACTGGGAGGGACTGGACAAGATCGGCATCTCAAAGGCGACGCTCGAGCAGCAGGGACTTCTCGACTCCATGCTGAGGGGCTACAAGACCAACAAGCTGGTGCCGCTGACACTCAACATTCCCGGCGTGCTGACAGCCAAGCTGGACGCGAGGCTCTCGCTCATACCGCAAGAGAACGGGCAGGTAGGGCTGGCCGTTCACGGCATACGCAAGGAGCCGCAACTGGAACGCCCTTATTTCGGATTTAACTTTAGCGAGGAAGACAAAAGGAACCTGCGTGAGACCGGCAACATGGGACGTGCGGTGGAACTCAACCTGCGTGGCAGCGAGTACACCCCCTGCCTGATCTCCATCGACAAAAACACCAACGAGCTGGTCGCCGTCCGGCAGGAACATGTCTACATCCCGCAGGAAGTGAGCGGGGTAAGACTTACGGACGAGGAGATCAGACTGCTGAAGGAGGGACAACCTGTCAAGGTGGAGGGGATGATCTCCAAGGCGGGGAAGGAATTTGACGCCACGCTCCAATACAGCGCCGAGCGCAGGGGGTTGGAGTTCATCTTCCCGAAGAACCAGGTATTCAACGAGAAATCCATCGGGGGCGTACCGCTCTCACCTACCCAGATAAAGATGCTCAGCGAGGGACATACCATCCTGGTCGAGGACATGAAGTTCAAGAACAGGGACGGGGCTTTCTCCGCGTTTGTCACGATAGACCAGACGACTGGACGGCCGAATTATACCCGCCATAATCCGGAAACCGGAGAAATCTATATTCCCAAGGAGATATGCAGCGTGCAACTGACCCCCGAGGACAAGGAGGCCCTGCGTAAGGGGCAGGCCGTCTATCTGGAAAACATGATCAACCGTAAGGGAGAGGAATTCTCCGCGTTTGTGAAGCTGGACATGAATACCGGCAGGACGATGTACTCACGCACGCCGGATGGATTCAACGAGCAGCAGGCACCACGTATCCCGGCGGAAGTTTACGGCCATGTGTTCACGGCGCAGGAAAAGGCGAACCTCCAGGACGGGAAGACCCTCCTTGTCGAAGGGTTGAAAAACAACGGGCAAACGTTCAGCTCCTACCTGAAAGTAAACCCTTATTCCGGGCAGTTGCAGTATTTCCAGGAGAATCCGGATATCCGCAGGGACACTTCCCGTCAGGCGGCACAGGTGGATACCGCCCAAGGCCAGCAGCAGGAACAAAAGAATGGCGCAAAACAAGCGGTATAACCCCAATCGGAGAGAAACAAAATCAGTTTTACAAACATCAAATCCCCAAACCGTATGAATACGAATCGGAACATCCCTTATATTTATAACGTAAAAGATATTGACTGGACCGCTCTGAAAGCCGTGGGTATCGGCATGGAACAACTGGAAGCGGACGGCAGCCTCGACCTGTTGTTGCAAGGCAAGGAGTCGGAAATCATCCCGTTGAGGCTCTGTACCCCGGTAATCAGCCTGACCATGGACGCCACACTCAAACTGGTACCCGGTGACAACAATAAGCCAATCATGGAAATCAACGGCCTCCGCCATGAGGAATCTTCAAATAAATAACAAAAAAATAAAACAAGTTTAACCTATCCCCCCGTACCGCCCAATCCGGTACGGGGCATCAAAAAAGAAGAATATGATCGCAATAGTGACTGACAGGCCCAACGTGGGCAGAGAGATAGCAAGAGTGTTGGGAGCCGACAGAAAGGAGAACGGCTATATGACCGGGAACGGTTACATGGTGACATGGACATATGGCAACATGCTTTCCCTGGCAATGCCGAAGGATTCAGGGACAGCCCGTGTGGAGTGGAAAGACTTTCCCCTGCTGCCGCCTTCCTTCCTGACAGTAAGGCACGTGAAGACGGATACCGGATGGAATCCCGACATCAACGCACTCCTCCAATTGAAGATAATAGCCAAGGTACTCAACGCGTGTGACACCATCATCGCGGCAACCGACGCTTCCCGGGAAGGAGAGATGCTGTTCCGTCATCTTTACGGCTTTCTGGGGTGCAGACAGCCCTGTCTCCGCCTCTGGATCTCGTCTCTGACGGACGAGGCCATCACGGAAGGCATGGCGAACCTCCTTCCATGTGACCGGTTCGACAACCTGTTCCTTGCGGCGGACAGCCGTAACCGGGCGGACTGGCTCCTGGGGGTCAATTCAAGCTATGCCATCTGTAAGGCGGTAGGCTTCGGGAACAATTCGCTGGGCAGGGTACAGACCCCCGTACTGGCGGAGATATGCAGACGGTACCGGGAGAGGGAGAATTTCCTGCCTGCCGACAGCTGGCCGGTATTCGTCAGCCTCTGCAAGGACCGACAAATCATAAAACTGCGCCACACGGAAGATTTTCAGGAGTACCGGTACGCGTCAGAACTGTACGGTGACTGCAAGGCGGTACGGAACGCACGTATCGCGGCGGTCAGCCGCAAGAGCGAGGACATCCGGGCACCGGCTCCCTACAACCTGACCGAACTTCAGAAGGACGCGAACCGTTACCACAACCTGACAGCCATACAGGTACAGGATATCACCCAAGACCTGTACGAAAAGAAACTGATCTCCTATCCGCGTACCGCCAGCCGCCTGCTGACAAGGGACGTATATGACACGTTGCCCGCTGTCATGGAAAAGATTCTTTCCCGCAAGGAATTCCGCCAATACGCCAAAATGACGGACTTTGCCGCGCCGCCAAGCGACATCAGCGCACAGGAGGCGACAGATCACCACGCGATCATTGTCACCGGCATGCCCCCCGGAACATTGAACAAGGAGGAGCAACTGGTCTATACGCTCATTCTCGGCAGGACACTCGAAGCCTTCATGCCATCCTGCCGGGTGGAATATACGACCATCGACGTAGTATGTGCCGCACGGAAGTTCAGCGTCCAAACGTACCACGTCCTGAAAAAGGGGTGGCTCAGCATCTTCGGGCGGGAACATCTTATCGCAAAGGGGGGTATGCCCTGTTCCGCACTACCGGATTTGTCCCCGGGAGAGCCGGTACCGGTAAGCGGATGCAATATCGTCCGCAAGAGAACACTTCCGGTATCCCCCTATACGGATGAGGAGCTGGTCGGCTATATGGACCGGAGCGGATTAGGGACCGTCTCCACACGTACCAATATCATCCGCACACTGCTGGAGCGTAAATATATCCGCTATTCAGGCAAATATGTCATCCCCACCCCAAAAGGGCTTTTCTTCTATGAAACGGTACGCGGGATGAAAGTGGCCGACACCTCCCTCACTTCCGGATGGGAAGCGGAACTGGCACGGATAGAACAGGGAAAACTCACGCAAGAGGAGTTCCTTGGAGGGGTACTGGAACAGGTGAAGGAGGTGACCGGTGAGATATTCCGGATCCATCAGGCTAAAAACAACCCGTAGGATATTACGCCACCGGCACGGGACGATTCTCAAAAAAGCAGGGAGTACAGGCTTTCAATGCCCGTACTCCTTTTTTCATGCGAGACTGGATAGTTTTTCCGCTTTTAACCGGCAAAGGTCTTGGATTGCCTCGTTTTTGCCGCAAGGCGGCCCCCTTTGGGGGCTTGGTTGGTCAAAAGAAAATCATCCTCGCTTCGCTGCGGTATTTTCTTTTGCCAAGCCTTGCGCAAAAAGGCAATCCAAGGGCCGGAGGCCTATAAAATCGGGAAAACATATCCCGATGGGATTATTCATTCTTAAAAATTTAAAGACATGAAACTGCAACTTATCGAAAACATCTGCAAGCAAGTAATCTCACTGGTTCTGCTCACGGGAATATGCTTGCTCTACAGCAAGGGAATCATTCCCGTGTACCTGATCGTCCTGTTCCTTTTATCGGGAACAATCATAGGATTCCTCTTCAGGGCATTCCTCCTTGTGATAAAAATCATCCTTATCCTGTCCGTCATGGGCATGCTTGTATAATTCCTAAAATACAAAAAACATGAGAACCGCGACATCCACCCCCTCAGCCCCGGTCATGCCGGTCGCATGGCCCGTCACAAAGCGCATAAAACCTGTTAAAAAACGGTTCCCCGGCATATTGGACGAACCGAAAACAATAGGCCACTACCTGGAGCCATTAAAGGACATCGCGTCCAATCCTGACAGGCAGAGACTCCTGAAAGAGTTTTTCCATGAGACTTATGTATAACTTATTAATATTTTACCATTATGTTTTTTCAAACGATCAACCGAATGATTACGGCAGGCACAGACCTGAGTATCAACATCAGACAAGTGAATGACAAGCTGACCGTGGCCGTCATGCCCCGGCGTGCGGGACTGAAAGACGAGGCCGGGGGACAAATCGTCCCGCTGGTATTGAACGGTACCCCGGAAGAGCTGGACATGGAATTCCTGGGAGCGATCACCGCACCCGTACAGAAGGCGCAGGGCATCCTTACCAACCTGGAAACATTCGAGAGACAAGCGGAACAGGCCGTATCACAAAGCAGGGCGGCCAAGTCCGTAGCTGAAAAGGAATCAAAAGAGGTACGCGAGAAACGGGAGAAGATGGAAAAGCTGCTTAAAAAGGCGGAGGACGCCACAGGCGGCAAACGCTATTCCGAGGCGTTGACCTGGCTCAGACAGGCAAAACGGCTGGCCGTGCCGGACAAGCAGAAGGAGATTGACGTGAAGATAGCGGAGGTACAGAAAAAAGCGTCCGAGGGCAGTCTCTTCGGAGCGGAACCGGTAATGCCGGAACCACAGCCCGCACAGGTTATCCAACCGGTGGCACCGCAACCGGTACCCGGTCATGCCCCCCGATATCATGGAGGGGAACAGATACGGATGTTTGCGCCCGAACAACCGTCCCACCAATCTCCCCACCAGATTCCGCGGTCGGTACAAGGCACGCGACCACAACAGGTTCCATACGGCCAGGCGGCTTCACGACCGGGAGCGGATGGTACACCGGCCGGCTGTCAGCAGCCCGTGAACCGACCGCAAACCATACAATTCCACCAGCCGGTACAGATGCCGCAATCACAGGTATACGACGATCAATGGCTGCAACCCGTCCCTTCGCAACCGGCTTCCACGCAAACCGTTCCCGATAACAAAGGGGAAAGCGAATACGGGACACGGGCGCAGGACATGGGACAGTACGGCTTCGACAAGGACGACGAGCATGACAGGAAGCTCCTGCGTGAGGACCCTTACGCGGAATATCTCGACTTCCCGGAGGAATACCGCATGAAAGACGAGGCACAAATGGAAATGATATGTTGTTAAACCCTATAAAAATACAATTATGGCACTGGAAATTAAAGGATTGCAGAGAGTTTTCAAAATCAGGAAAGGCTCGTCGGAAATAGAGCTGGCCGATCCGGACGACAGCCTGTCCCCGAACGAGGTGATGGATTTCTATTCCATGACCTATCCGGAACTGACCACGGCGAGCGTACACGGTCCGGAATGCGAGGATGACAGCGTGGTCTACCGGTTCAAGACGACCATCGGAACAAAAGGGTAGATATATGGCAAAGAGAATTTCCATCAAAAAAAAGGAGGATACATGCAAAACGCTATCAGAATCACAAATGGCGGGACTGGCCGTATTGATCATCAGGGCCGCCGACCTCTCGTACATCGGACGGGGTACGATGGGCCGGAAAAAAAGAAGACTGCCGCCACCGGGGAGCGTAACGCTTTTCTGACAAGCAGATTCCTCCCCATCGCGGCGGACTATCTGGTGGAGGACGAAACGGGAGGGGCGTGCGTCAACCTGACCACGTCCGAAAACTTTGACTATCTATACCGGTCCGCCCTGCGATATGCCGATCTCATGAATGTCAGGCTTCCTTTCCGCGCGAGGAAAGGGAGCGGTCCCCGCATCAACATCACCGCCTTGTACAAGGCCCTGGACGAGACCTTGCCGGAACATGTCAATCTGGAGGAAAGGACCGGGAGGCTCCATTTCTGCCTGTACAGGTTCCATGACTGGCCGGACCATACCCTGTTCTGGCTACCCGTCGATTTCACGGAGAACCTTCCTGTCCCGTTACGGCGTATCGTCCGGGAATTCATACGGCAGTTCGTACGCTACCACGGGTTGAACGCCGTCACGGAAACATGGTATTATGAGCTGGCGGTGGAGGAACTGGATGACTGGGAGAACCGCGATCCCGAGGCTTCCCCGCAGACAATCCGTAAATACAAACGCCTTGCGGAATCCTACCAATCCGGGAAAATCGCAAAAATACTTAAACGAATGGAAGGGAAACCGTTCTGTACCGATCTGGAAGAAAAGGTCCGGAAATACCGGGCGGCAGTGAAGGAGGAACGGGAGCTTTTGGAACTGATACGGGAAGGGATGGGACTGATTACCCCAGGAAATCCGTGCATCATGCAATACGGTTACGACTGGGCGTATGAAAGATTACCGGATTTCCCCCCGCTCGACCTGGACTGTCAGATCATGCTGGCATATTCCAACAATGACGCCCTCACGGAGAACATGGAATGCTATTTCAACTCGGACTACCGGGAGACGTATGCCATCACCCCGGTCACAAGCATGTATCTGACACCTGAGACGGACAGACTGTTCCGGATGGACGACTATCCGGAGAGACTGTCCGGATGGATGGAACGGTTCACGCAATGCATAAACAGGCATTTTAAAGTACCCGTTTCCCAATAAATAAAGAAACGAAAACAAAAAAATACAGGCTATGAACGAACTTACCAAGCAACTGCAAGAGATAATGGTGCCCAAAGCGGCGCTGATCGCCTATGAGTACCAGGAAGGTCACTACGCAAGCGGAAGTCACTACCTGGAACTACGCCCTATCAACAAAAAGGGAAGAATGGAAGCCGGCATTCCGGTTACATATGAATTCATGGACTCCCTGGTGGAATCCTATTCGGACGGGAACCGGCGTATCCCGCACGGGTGGCTGCCACCCAACATGCTGTGGTGCGATACCCGCAGGGGGCATGAAAGCTATGTGTGGTATAATCCGCCGGGAAAACGGCGGATGTTTTTCAAGAACGACCTGAACATCGGGGATGGAATGTTCCACGTGCCGGGAGTCATTTATATCATTAAAAATGAAAGGATGGACATCTTCGCCTACAAGGGGAAAAAACCGGACGGGAGGACACCGCTCTATCTGGCCCCTTTTTTCAACGTGACCGGTGGAAGCGTATGCCTGGGAAACTCCACACTGGAGAAACCGGAGAGCCTGAATTTTCACACCCTGTTGGAATATTGGGAGAAACGTTTCTGGCTCAGTGAATTTTCCCATCTTGGAGGAGGGAAGAACCCGACGAGAAACAATCTGGTCCTGGTTACTGAGCGGATGCGTGAACAGCCGTTCGACAACGACGAACTCCAACCGGTCAACAAACGATTGAAAGACATCCTGCCATGAGAAAGATCCATTTCACAGACAAGTACCTGCTCAGTCCCTATCACCCCGTAACCGTCCTGGTAGCCGGGGCGGGTGGAACCGGCTCGCAGGTAATAACCAGCCTGGCACGCATGAACGTGGCATTACAGGCTCTGGGACATCCGGGGCTGCACCTGACGGCTTTCGACCCCGATACTGTCACGGAAGCAAACATCGGCCGCCAGCTGTTCAGCGAGACGGAACTGGGGTTGAACAAGGCGACGGCGCTTGTCACCCGCGTCAACCGTTTTTTCGGTTACGCGTGGGAGGCCAGGGAATGCCGCTATCCGATCATAACCAAAGAAGGGGATAAAAGCGTCCCGCTGGCGAACATCATCATCACCTGTACGGACAACACCCGTTCCCGGCTCGATCTGTGGCGGTTCCTGAAGAAATACAGGGAATATAAAAATAACGATGAGAAAGCGCCGATATACTGGATGGATTTCGGGAACGCCCAAACCACCGGGCAAGTCCTGGTAGGCAATATCCGGAACAAAATAAGCCAGCCCGCATCCAGCGAATACCTTCCCATGCCCAGGATGAATGTCATCACCGAGGAGGTCAGCTACTCCACCATCCGGGAGGAGGACTCAGGCCCGAGTTGCTCGCTCGCGGAGGCGTTGCGCAAGCAGGACCTGTTCATCAACTCCATGCTGGCACAAATCGGTTGCGACATCCTCTGGCGCATGTTCAGAGAAGGGAGGACATTCTACCGGGGGGCCTATCTCAACCTTGACACGCTACGGGTAAATCCCATTCCGGTATAAACGGACGTGGATTTATTCCCGGTCATTCCTGCCGTACGGTCCGACCTTTCATCCGTACGGCACTCGCCACTCCCTTTTCCGTCATGACCAGCTCGTACCGTTCCAACCTTTCATAGAGCTTGCCCAATGTCTTGCATCCGTATCTCTTGACCTTGAATTTGGGCATCATTTTCTTCAACGAGCCGCCTATCAGGGAAAGGGAGACCTCCTCCTTGCCGTCAGCCGCCTGCTGGAAAGCCTTGTCAAAAAACTCCATATCCCTTCGGATAAAAAAATCCGGGGTGTTCTCCAAGGTCTTGTTTTCCTTACGGTCGGCATACAGGAATACGGAACAGGAGCGTATCAGCGATACGGGAGTCTTGCCCTCCCCATATCCCAGTACCTTCAATCCCGCCTCCCGTATCCGTTGCGCCAACGGGTTGTAGTCACCGTCACTGGCGACCAGACAGAAACAGTCCACCCGGCCGTCACGGAGGATGTCCATGGCGTCTATGACCAACGCGATATCCGTAGTGTTCTTTCCTGAAGCATAGGAGGAGGCCTGCACCAACCTGAACCCATATTCCCGGGCGGTCTCCTTCCATCCGGAAAGAGCTTTCCTCGTCCAGTCACCGTATATCCGTCTGATAACGGCATCCCCATAACGGGAAACAAAGCCCATGATATCCTCCATCCTCTCAAAGGACGCGTTGTCACCGTCAATCAGAACCGCAATGAGATATTTTGAATTGGTATTTGTCTTCATAACAACCGTTTATAAGACAAAGTTAGCATAACTTCCGCATATCCACATTGCCCCGTTCAGTTTTTCTTTCCCCGTTTCTGCAAAAAATCCTGTATATCCGAACTCCTGTAGAAATTCTTGCCGTTCTCATCCGTCTGGTAATAACGGATCAGTCCTTTTTCCCGGTAACGGGCCACGGTCCGAAGCGACACGTTGAGCAGCCTGGCTATGTCATAGTTGTCCAGAAGCTCGTCACCGTTCAAGAACTCCTTCACACGACCCATCCTATCCAGTTTCTTCTCTATGCGGTCAAATCCTTCCACTATGGTCATTATCATTTTCTCGAGCACTTCATTATCTATATACATCATGGCATGTATCTCCTGTATTTTTTAAAGGTTACTACTGAAATACCCCCGGTGCGCACGGCAAGAGTATATACCATTTTATTATGAAAAATGTATGCCATACCCCCTTTATGTCTTTTAAGCAGCATTATAACATATTGATAATTAGATGTAAATTATATTTTTCTTCCTTTTCGAATGTAACAGGTGTAAACAGGTAAAGTGTAAAACTGTAAAATACGGATTGTAAACTTTACATATTACCGGCCATCCGCTACCGCCATGCCTTATCTTTCCGGGGAACAGGCTAAAAAATATCATAAACCAATGTATATCTGACATCTGATGACATCTGATGACGTTTGCGGACACCTTTTTGGATATGAGTCTCCCTCTCCATACTTTCGTATCAAATCGAAAAAAGGAAAGACTTATGGAATTTGTGTGTATCGAGGCCAAGACATTCATGGAAATGAACGAGGCCCTGGAAGCCATCGCCAGAAGAGTACATGAGACATGCGGAGGAAGCACGCGGGGCATGGATGAGTGGATCGACAACCAGGAGGCATGTACGCTTATGGATGTCTCGCCAAGAAAAATGTTACAACTCCGGAGAAGCGGGTCCATCCCCTACAGTTACATAGACCGTAAAGTATATTACAAACGGCAGGATATCATCCGCTTTATGGAGGCGGAAATTCATCGGGTGACACCTCTAAATCGAATGATATGATCCAATCCATGCTGACCAAGGAAAGCCCGGAAATCATACGCTTTTTCCGGAATATTGAGAGCCTGTCCGAAATACTGGACACACAGGTGGAAAAGATGCGGCCGGTTCTGAACGGCGAACGTTATATGACCGACAGCGAGCTGGCCGAACACCTGAAACTGACACGGAGAACACTGGCCGAGTACAGGATAACAGGTAAACTGCCTTATTACAAAGTGGGAGGCAAATTATTGTACAAGGAAAAGGACATCCTCGTGCTGTTGGAAAGAAACAGGATGGAGGCTTTTGATTATAGATGATCCTGTCTGTGACCACTAGTGTCGTATTCCTATTTCTTACCCGCAAAGGCCACCTTTTTGCCCCCGGCTGCGCAAGGCGATCCTTTGGACAGGTTGACTGAAAAAATCATCCTCGCTTCGCGAGAGCACTGAAAAATAAGGACTTTTTCAGATTCCTTTCGATTGAGTCCTAAAAAATGAGTTCGCCAAGTCCCTATTCTCGGATTTGGCGAACTTTTTGTTTTTATACACCTATGATGTTCATAGTGTAATGTTGTTTTTATGAACTAATTTGCTGTTATACACAAAACAGAGGACTGATTTATATTCGAGACTGGAAAAACGATGTCATCAAATATCATCAAAAGTCATCAGATGCCACCAATCATCCATCTTAAATATTCATTATCCAATACGATGTTCCATAGCATTATCCAAGAGTTTTGATAATAGAGTCGAAAATGAAATAAGAATACAGTTTTGAATCCAGAGAACTTTTTGTTCTGTGGAAACAGGATTGTCACTGAAAACTCAGCTATACTCTGTTCTTTTCCAAGTTCATGTAAGGAATATGGTGTCAACCCAAAAGAATGGCAGAACGATGTGGTCGGCAAACGTCCTTATTATCTTGCTCTAAAATTCAATAAAAACTTGAAAGAACTGTTTTTGGATATATGGAGAAAACAATCGGGACAGTTCCGGAAAAAAACGAGATAGTGTGGGGGATAATACTTAAAAATCACTCTAATAGACAAAATTGGAATGTCTTTATTAGCCAATACATTTTTTGAATAAGAGAACACACTAGATGTATTAACTCAACTGCTTACTGTACATTATGCAATGCCGATATATTGATGATAAGGAGAACCAAGACAGCCGAAATAAACATACCTCCATGATAAGGAAGTTTATGGGTATTTACACTAAAAGAGGAGCAAATAGTCAAATATATATTGTCATTCATCCTGACTTGTATAGATAAAAAGCAAACTTTTGAAAGACAAACACTTGTACAATATGCATCCTTGTACATTAAGCCCTCTTTTCTCTTTTGAACGAAAGGATCTTTTGTTTGTACGATACGGACCACGCCTTTCTTCGCGATTATCGACCTTCGTGTCAAAATCAATTGTGTGTTGAAAGGTCAGACCAAGTATCCGCAGTTATAATTGTTCTTTTCCGATGGAAATTTTTTATGATTTTAACTGCGGATTCATTCTGGATACAAGATGTTTCTTGGAGAGGATTCAGTCGCCTGAAAAGAATCAACGCTGATATGTCGAATCTGGGATAACAATATTGGGTGTTATCCTTTACATGGAATATAAAATATGAGATTAAAGTATGAGTATGAATAGAAAAATAGACAGAATCCCTTACGGATGTTCGGGTATATCAGTTATAATTGTTGTCATCATTAGCGTTTTATTTTATAAAAGGTGTTTTTGTGACGATGACATCCTGCTTACCGGAAAGCTAAAAAATCTTGAGGCCGGTGAGTTATTGCTGTTCTCGGAGAACAACGAGGAAGCTGACAGCATCCCGGTGGGTACGGATGGCACTTTCGTGTGCCGTTTCGCTATGGATGAACCGCCCGGGATCTATATGCTGTATATACCACAGACCTCGACATCCGTTTATCTATATTTACGAAAAGGCGCCCGGGTACATGTCATGTTTGACCCTGCACAAGCCGGTCAGTATCCGAGAATATGTGGGAATGTTGCCAATGAATGCGAGATAGTCCGTAAAATGAACGAGGAGTTCATCCCCAGAGACCCGGAAGAGATAGCCCGGATGAGTTTCCCTGAATACAGGAAGGGAATTATGGAAGAATATACAAAGATCACCGAGTTGCTGGAAAAGGTCAAAGACAAGGATTTTGTGAATTCCGTCACGGAAGAGCTGAACGCACGCAAGGATTATCATCTCTATTGTTACCGTGCCAGTTACAAACTTTATGTCTCGCCCGAAGGCGATGTGCCGGATGAGATGTTCCGGAAATTCGCGGAAGGAATAGACCTGGACAAACCGGAGAATGCCAGAAGCGGACTGACGAACCTTGTACTGGTTTGGGATTTGCAGGCCGCGGGGAAGCCACGCTCAGATATCAACATACTGAATGAATTACGGAGAAGGGTGTCCAACCAGGAAGTGCTGGACTATATATCCGAGCGTTGTCTCGGCTCCTCTCTGGTCAACGAGACTTCCATAAAAAATTTGGAGGAGGTTTATACGCTTTTTACCCGTACATGCAGGGACAGTAAAATGTTGCAGGACATGGGACGTAAATATGAATCCGCCATAAAGGCGCTGCACGACCTCTCTCGGGGGAAAGAGCTGCTTGACATAGAAATGGAGGACCGGTATGGCAACAGGACCAGTATCTCCGCCCTGAAGGGCAGGGTACGGTATGTTGACGTGTGGGCCTCATGGTGCGGTCCCTGCCGCCGGGAAATTCCCTTTCTTGAGAAATTGGTGGAAAGGCGCCGCAAGGACGGACATCTGGAAGTCATAGGTCTTTCCATTGACGAGGACAGGAATGCATGGCTGAAGAATGCCCCGTCTGACCGTCCCGGATGGAAACAGTACAGGGCGACGGAACATTCACGCAAAATGCTGGAGGATGGATACGGCATCACCGCCATCCCGCGCTTCATGCTGTTTGATGAGAATGACAGGATTATTGACGTACACGCCCCGTTTCCTTCCGATACAGAAATCGATATCCTGTTGCGGGATTATTTGGTTCCGGAGGAGAGATGAGGCGGTATTGAACCATAAAAAACAAATCTTATGAAAACAAACAGGAGACTTATTCGTACAGTGTCGCTTCTGGCCTTTCTTTTAATCCCCATACCCCTCTTACCTTCAGGGGACAGTCTGCGGGCCTTCGTTTATTTTGACCGTGGAAGTTCCACGTTGGAATCCATCCTGCATGACAATGCCAGGGAACTGGAGAGCTTCGTGTCAAGCATACGTTCCGTGGGAAAGCGGGTCCCGTGTCACCCGCGGCATATCCGCATCATTTCAGGTTCCTCCGTCGAGGGAAATCCGGCCCTCAACGAGAGACTGTCCTGGCAGCGTGCCATCCAAATCCGTTCATACCTTCAGGAACGCCTCTCTTTCCCGGATTCACTGTTCGTCTTGTCAAGCCGTGGCGAGGATTGGGACGGTTTGTATCGTCTGGTCGTGGATTCCGACCTCCCTTGCCGTGGCGAGATTCTTACCGTCCTGAATGAAATCATGGGAGAAGCGGATCGCGGTGACATGACGAAAGAAAAGCTTAAAAGTCAGCTCATGATGCTGCATGAGGGACGCGTATGGCATCATATGCTCAGACACTTCATGCCGGAATTGCGCCGGGGCATAATCGTATGCGAGTTTGAAGAGGCGCAGCCCACCCACTCCCCAACCATCCAGATACGGGAGGGAAAAACACAAGAGGGGGCATCCCCCATACGGGAGTTCGTCGGTGCTGTCCCCGACACGGTAATCCCACCGCGTGGTGGCATGCATTCAGGAATACCGGAAAATACACACGGGCATTGTCGTATGGCCCTGAAAAGCAATCTGCTCTATGATATCGCCCTCGTGCCCAATATCGGTCTGGAATACGCCCTTGGCAGGGGATGGAGCGTAGGGTGCGGCTGGCAATATGCCTGGTGGAAAAATGACAGTCGTCACGATTACTGGCGTGTTTACGGTGGAGAGCTGGAGATCCGCAAGTATTTCGGCGCACATGTGGCAGAAAAGGCGTTTGCCGGACATCATGCCGGACTTTACCTGCAAGCCCTGACTTATGATTTTGAATTGGGCGGACCGGGATATTTAAGCAGGTTCAGCTACGGCGGCGGTTTCGAATACGGCTATTCCCTTTCCCTCCACCGCCAGCTCAGACTTGATTTCAGTATCGGCATCGGCTGTCTGTCCGGCAGATACGAACAGTATACTCCGGCTGACAGCCATTATGTCTGGGAACGGACCGGCATGCGCTACTGGTTCGGGCCGACCAGGGCCGGGATCTCATTGCTGTGGCTGCCCGGAAACGGGTGCCGCAAATCAAGAAAGGGAGGTGTATTATGAGATTTTTCCGTAATCTGTCCGTCCTTCTTTTCTCTCCGGTGGGAATTCTCGTGTTCCTGCTCGCTTCCTGTGAGCATAAAGAACTTTGTTATGACCATTCCCACACGGTCGATGTGCGTGTCGTCCTCGACTGGAAGAATGCAGCGGAAGCCAGTCCGTCAAGCATGCGACTCTATCTGTTTCCTCAAGACGGGGGGGATGTCCTTTCATACGGGCTTGCCGACTGTCGTGGTGGAAATATCACTGTACCCACCGGTTGTTACAAGATCTTGTGCCTGAACAGTGACACCAGATCCATTCTTTATCGCAACATCGGCCGGTTTACGGATTTTGAGGCTTATACCGTCAATGATGTTCTGGTACGTCGTTCCGCTTCTACGCCGCGCGCCGACGGGACACAGGAGGAACGTGTCGCCAGATCCCCCGACAGGCTCTGGTGCGCCCGTGCGGACGGGGTCTGTATCGGAGAATCCGACAGGCTTCTTACGCTTTACCCGGAAGAAGCCGTATGCCGGTACCGGTTGGAAATCAGACATGTGGAAAACCTGAAACACATCGCCCCGGATGGCATAAGCGGAGCTCTCTCTGGCATGTCCGGAGGTTTGTTTGCCGGCAGGGGTGTCACCGGTACGGAAGTCGTCACCGTGCCCTTTGGAATCATCCGTGGGGACTCAACCACGCTGACCGCCGATTTCCTATGTTTTGGCTGTCCCCCTCCACCGGGGAAAAAGCACATACTGACCGTCTATGCCTTTTTGGCTGACGGCGGCAAATACTATTATTCCTATGATGTGACCTCCCGTATTCACACCGCGAAGGATCCCCGGGATGTCCCCATAATACTTGACAGCCTCCATCTGCCCAGACCGATTACCAATGGCGGCGGTTTCCGCCCCAGTGTGGACGAATGGCAAAACATGAACATTGATATTCCCATGTAAACATGCATGTATAATAAGAACATATTCATTTAACTATTTATCTTATGAAAACGAAACTCTTATTTGGAGTCCTGGCTGCAGCAGCCCTGGCTTCCTGTAACAACGACGATGTGGTGAAGGTAAACAACGGGAAAGGTATCTTTTTCCGCACCTCATTGGACAATCCTGTCACACGTGCCAACACGATATCGCAGAGCAACCTGAACGTGTTTTATGTCACGGCGGTCGGTAGTGAGCCCGTCCTGATGACACACAACGGGGTAAGATCGACGGATGGGGGGAACACATGGAATTGTGACCGCGTATATTTCTGGCCGGATTACCGTGTGAGATTCTTCGCTTATTCCCATCTGGACACCACACTGGTGAAAATAGACAACGTATCCCAAAAAATCCTTGGATTCGAACCCGCCCATACGGTATCCGGACAAAAGGACCTTGTGGTCTCCTATAACAGCGGGACACGGGAAGCGAACGAGGCGGGAGGCGTGGCCATGAATTTTAAACATGCCCTCTCGCAAATAGAGTTCAGGGCCAAGTGCTCGAACAGCAACATAAAAATCAATGTCCGGGGTGTGAAACTTGCGAACGTGGCCACAAAGGGCGATTTCACGTTTCCTGACGAGGTAACCGACGCCAGCTATGTATTGAGGCAGGAAAAATGGGACAATCTGAAGGGGGGTGACGCCCCTTCCCGGGCTTATGTGATAAGGGGTGACGAGTTTTCCCTGACGGGTGACGCCGAATCCCTCATGTTCGGAAATGACAATTTCATGCTGCTCCCGCAAAAACAACACAAGTGGAATGCCACCAGAGACACCACCGGCGTTTATATTTCCGTGCTGTGCCAGATTTTCAACGTGGATGGCGACAACAAGACACAACTTTTCCCGAAAACGGCCGGACTGTTCGGTTTCGCGGCCGTACCCGTTGAAATAGACTGGCAACCAGGTAAGAAATATATCTATACACTAGACTTCTGCAGTGAGGGGGGAGGAGCCGGAAAGCCCGATCCGGATCCACAGGACCCCACCAACCCCAAGGATCCGCTGATCGATCCCGATCCCGCGGTTCCGGGTAAGGACATTCTGGGAAAACCTATCAGGTTCACGGTGACGGTCGAAGAATGGGGTGAGGAGGACAGTGATATCAGGATGTGATAATTATTCCATCCGCGTTGCCGAACGGGCATCCCGGTGAAATACCGGGTGTCCGTTCCACGCATGGCATAGCCGGACTTTGGGAAACGCTGGTACCCTTTTGTTCCCCTCATTCAAGTCCGTTTCTCCAAGGCGCTTGACGTTACCTTGAGACCATACGCCCTCCCTAGCCATGGAAAAAAATATTTTTAGGGCATATTGGTCCTATTGCCTTGTCCTAAAGAGAAGACAATGTGAAAATGGCTGTCAGTCCTGAACCTATATAACCTTTTGGGGAGGGATGTTGGGAAAGCCCATAAGATGTAGCGGGTTTTGCGGGCGTCTTGAACCGGTTATACGGGTGGACAGTCCAAGTCAATTATACCGACACATTCCGCAAAAGCGATCATGATAATATGGTAGGTGCAAGGCGTCACTGTTTCCGGGGATTGAGTCTATTTCCCTACCCGCATTTTAGTGCCGGTTATCTCAATTTACATCGTATCAATAAAAAAAGAAGAAAAATGAAAAGAATATCTGACGGAATTCTTTATTCCTTATCGTTGGCGCTTCTCGTGCTCGTGTCCTGTGACAGGCATGAGAACAACGGAGACATTTGTCCTACGGGACCGGATGCGGACTACACGGTCATGATGTATGGTTGTGGAGGCGGTGATCTGGATGAAAATATGATATATAATCTGGAACAGACGGAAAGTTACGGCTATACGCCGCGCGTCCATTTTTCCGCCAAATTGAAGTTCTCCAGAGAGTTACAGGAGGAAGCGGGCGCTTATGGAGGCACCCGCCTTTTTACGCTGACAGAGAACGGTCTGGAAAATGAATGTGTGGCCGACCGGGAGTTCCGTCTGGACGATCCGCGGAATATCGCCGACTACATCCTTGATACCCGACGGCGTCTGCCCGCCAAACATTATGTCCTGATTTTGTGGAACCATGGGGACGGATTCAGTATCGGGGACCAGCCGGTGGAGAAAAATTATCCGTCAGAGGCGGGCACACGTGGTGTCGCCTTCGATGACAACACGAACGAGAATATCTCCATTTTTGAACTGGAAGAGGGGCTGAGACGTGCCGGGGTGAAAATGGACCTGATATATTGGGACGCGTGCCTGATGAACATGCTCGAAAACCTGTACCAGATAAAGGAGCGTGCCGCCTATACGCTGGGTTCGGCGCACCTCGTCCCGGGAATAGGAGGAAATTACGCGCAGCTAATGCATGCATTGGACAACCATCCCGTCCTGCTGGAGGCAATGCGGGAATACGTTCCCGCCACCGTGGCGCATTGGGGGAACGTGCTGGGGGAGGATGACGGCAGGGACCTCACCCTTTGTAACATGGAGTATATTGACGGGGTCGTACAGGATGCAAAGGAGTACGTGGACGAGTTCTTGCGACTGCGTGGCGGAATGGAGGCGGACAGCGAGGAGGAGATGTATTTCCAGAAAATAAACGGAACGCTCCAACCGCATTATCATTCTGACGAAGGGGTTCTTTATTTCTTTCACAATGACGAGGATGAATTTGTTCCGAGCGCCGACATGTATTCCGCTTTCACACGCATAGGCAACCGTCTCATGTCCGGCAGGCTTTCGGCGATAACCACCCGAATGCGTATAGCGTTGGGACGAATGATTCCCGTGAGCGCCTGTCATGGAATTCCGGACTATATGGACAGGGTAAGCGTCGGGATATCATGGATGGAGCGGGACGATTTCATGTCTGCCGATCAAAGTCATGCCGTTCCATCGCTGGACAAATTGTATCCTCTGTTGAATTTCGACAGGGCGACAGGATGGAGCCGCTTTTTAAGAGACAATGTGATGAGAAAGTCATTTACAGAATAAGAACGATACTTCCATATATGTGAATATTTTCCATAAAATTAAAACAATACCATTTTACCATGAGACATTTCTCGTTTATATATGATATCCTTTGGAAGGCAGGATTTTGTTTGCCGGTCTGCGTCTGTCTGTGCGTGCTCTCCTGTTCCGATGAACTGGAGCATCCTTCCCGTTCCTCCCGCGTCTCGTTCAACCCGAGCGTTCGGTATTCGTGCCTCTCCGTGTCCCGTGGGGCTGTGGACTCTTTCCCCGGAACCACCGTCCCTTTGACGACCGATGACAGGAATGGTATTTTCCTGCATACATCTTACACGGACGGCATCGTTCCCGTCCCGGCGCAAGCGGGCGGTGATGGCACGTCCGTTACCCGTGGCACCCCCATAAAGGGGGACAACATGTACGCCACCTTCGGCGTATCCGCCTATGCCTATACCGGCCCATGGAATGAAAATTGTCACCCCAATTTTATGTATGACATCCCCGTAACCAGATCCGGGGACTCCTGGGCTCCCTCCTCCGATTATTATTGGCCCGGAGAAACGTACAAGACAAGGTTCTTTGCGTATGCCCCGAGAGGAAATGCGGCCTACCGGTTGTCAGGGCAGGTCGCCGGTGCCCCCACCATAACCTGCACCATACCTGCCGATGTTGCGGAACAGGAGGATCTGCTTGTCGCGGGTACGGGAGAGCTGGACGGAAACTCCAACTCCGTCGTAAACCTCACATTCCAACATGCCCTTACCGCCGTCAAATTCGTCTGCGGTAGTGACATGCAGCCCGGAACTGTAAAAAGCGTGGTTTTGAGAAATGTCTGTTCGGGTGGCGTTTATAACATGGAGACCGGAGAATGGAGCGATACGGGAGGGACAGCCTCCTTCTCCCAAACACTTGACCGGCGGACTAACGGAACGGAAGGGGATACTATCACCTTCGAGCCGCAGACCTTCATGATGATTCCACAGACACTTCCTGACAGTGCGGCGGTCGAAATAGTTTTCAATGACGGAAAAATAGACCGTACATTGAAAGCCAGTATCAAGAATAGCGTATGGCCGAAAGGCAAGACTGTCACTTACAGGATCTCCACCAGTTCCATCAACTGGAGATACATTCTGGATGTTACAGCCCCGAAAGACATGGAATATTATGGCGGCAACCAAAACTACAGTGTCTCCAGCTATAGGGAAAACGCAAGCGGGGTCAGGGAACCCGTTCCATGGAATGCGGTATATTCCACGGACGGAGGGATAACTTGGACGCCGACAAAACCCGAATGGCTGGCAACCTTTACGGCGGAGGGTGACGGCGGTATCACCGCAACCTCCTACAGCGTATCCGTTTGCTCCCAGACAATCAGCCCCCAGACTGTGAGGGACAACGCGCATATCCGGAACTTACAAGACGCCCCGAGCAGGGGAACCGCCGGACGGCCATACAACCTGTCGAACAGCAACGGGGATAGGGATGTGGAGAATACCGCCAACTGCTACATTGTCGGTGCGCCGGGTGTATACTCTCTCCCACTGGTATATGGCAACGCCATCAAAGAAGGGAAACCCAATGAACCGGCTTATCGTTCGAATAAGTTGAATAACAGGATGTTGGGCAACTTTCTGAATCATCGAGGTGATATAACCGATCCCTATATCAACAACAATACTGGGTGCGAGGCGAAAAGCGCCGAACTTGTCTGGCAGGACGCGATGGACCTGCTGGCTGACGTGGAATTGGAGGGCAGCGGAGAATCCGCCTACGTCTCTTTTAGTGTAAACAAGACGACAATCCAGCAAGGCAATGCGGTGATAGCCGTAAAGGACGCCGGAGGGACAGTCCTATGGTCCTGGCACATCTGGGTAACTGACAGGGATATGACCGGGACTGAGGAAATCACCAACTACCAGGGAACAAAATATGAGTTAATGCCTGTCGATTTAGGATGGTGTGATGGTGGAAACATAATTTACGAGGCACGGAACGTGAAAGTAAAATTCACACAGGGAGAAGCCGGTGAGACAAAAATCATCATGATCTCCCAAAAAAGGCATGAGGAGATCCTGAACGGAAACGCGCCTTACTATCAATGGGGACGTAAAGATCCTTTTCCACCATCAGTCGGAAAGGGAAGCGTTACCAATAAAACGTGGTATGACGCGGAGGGAAAAGCATCCAGTCTTGCTCCTAAAGTGTCCGCTTTTCGAACGGGCAAGGGATGTATCACTGACGGCATTCAAAATCCCGCAGTGATGAACAAGAATATGTATATGACCAATGTCTTTTATAATCTGTGGGATGCCAGTTGCTCTGCAAATGTCGATCAGGACAGCCGTCTTGTAAAAACTATCTATGATCCTACCCCCGTTGGTTTTCATTTGCCCAACAGGATGACATTTACCGGCTTCGTCGCTGGAGGTAAAGCCGGCTCGAATATAAAGGGCTTTTGGAATTCAGCTTTACACGGTTGGTATTTTTATTGCAATTCAAGAAAAGAGGAAACCGTTTTTTTCCCGGTTCTAGGGCGTAGACTAAATAATGGTAAAGTCGAAAACACCAAACCACTTCAAACTCGTTGGTTGGCCAGTGCGGTCACTGAAGCATTAGGGGGAGTTCTCTCTTTTCCAAAAAAATCAAGCGGTTCTCTGAATCCTCGTCATTCGGGCTACAGCGGAGAGGGAGTTGTCATTCGTGCGGTCAGAGAATAAAGGCTTGTCATATATTAGTCAGCCTTAGTAATTATAGGTGATATAAAGACCTTATTGTTCCTTTGGCTGGCAGCGTTGGTCTTTTTTCTTACAGACACCTTGGCGCAGAAGAAAAAAACGATAATTCATCCTGTAGTAGTACGGGAACGGATTCCTGTTTCCGGTTGTATTTCAAAAATATTACAGGGGATTATGGGATCCATACTTTTCACGGTATCAGATTGCGCGATTCATAAATTGAAATATGCAATTTGATACCGTTCAAAACATGACGCATCCTTTGGCAAACAGTTCCCATGGTTATGAGAGGTTTCCGGAAAATAAGTCGCTTTGGAGGGAATGACAAACAGCGCAATTCATCCCGTACCTTCCGATTTCCGCCTTTTGCCCACCCCCGACAGGTCATGGGAAAAATATCACGCTCCTCTTATTCCCGGCAGCCTGTTTTAATTTTACTTTTTTATTGAATTCTCATCCGTTCTCACTATCTTTGTATCGTATATAGTTCGCAATCATGGCACGTCGGAACCAGAGGAGACAGTCGGTTGTATTTCGCCCATGAAAAAACACGGATTTAAAAGCGATATGTGACTGTTGGAATCTTACCGGTGATAGCCGAAACTCTCATATAAGTATATGTTGATATATATCCAGTTAATACTGAGTCTGATGATCTTAAGCCTGTGTGTGTTTGGTGGAATAACCCTCCTCGCACATCCACGCAGGAGCAAGGCCAAATTCATTCTAGGGGCAAGCATGTTGTTCTGGGGAGTGCTGATAATCCTCCGGCTGTCTTTCAACCCTTTTTTGGATTGCGCCAAGACTCTTTTTCAACCGATGATTCTCATCACGGGAAGTATCGTGATGGCGACCACGACATGCTATGTCATTGAGGTTCTACGGCCCGGATATCTTACCTTCAGACGGTTTTGCCTTTTCATTTCCCCGGCTATTGTCTGCTCACTGCTTTTCGGATGCCATTACATATGTTCCCCTCAGACGCAAACGTATTACAACCTGTACGATTTGTTTCTGTTTTCGGATACCGACATCTTCTTACGGCTCATGCTATTGGCGTGCAATATATTCTATATGGGTATACCGGCCTATCTTACGGCACGTTACAACAGGGAGTATTCGCAGTTCATTAAAGAAAACGTATCCGATCCGTACGACTATGATTTGCAGTGGCTGCAAAGGACCATGTTCACTTTGTCAGCCCTATACATATCCTACCTGGTACTGCTGTTCACGAATGACACGCTCCTGTATGTGATCAATAAGGTCTTTATCCTTGTCTTATGGTATTATATTTTTTA
>ENA-OUQI01000450-OUQI01000450.1-human-gut-metagenome-genome-assembly--contig:-NODE-450-length-32518-cov-5.136401_pt1 | contig 32518 bp, 32 predicted proteins | sample MGYA00237953_ERZ548840 | MGnify/ENA primary metagenome ERZ548840 (study PRJEB26490, sample SAMN05194690) | human gut metagenome | biome: terrestrial biome; feature: human-associated habitat; material... | reverse complement strand
TTAAACACATTTAACCATATTAAGCAATATATTTAGTTACTTATAAATTCCTCCTTTAATTATTTTTGTGATGCCAGGGTTAAAAGGTCAAAATGTCGTTCTTGCTTGCGAGATAAGACATTCGAACTTGGAACCCGCTAAACACGAGGAAGTAGCTATTTACGCAGTAAATCTGCGGATTCCGAATGTTTATAGAATTGCGGGAGTTATTTTATAACGGAGCAATTCGCAGGCATCATTTAGTTTTAAAACATCTTTTCGGTTTATTAAAATGATATCATTTTAATATCAGTTTGTCAATATTTTCTTATGGTAATCAGAGATTTCGCTTTTCGCTTTTCGTTTCATGTATTTTTATAAGAAATTTGTTTCTCCGACATTCTGCTTATGGTTGTTGTTCTTTTTAACCCCAACACGCACAAAGTCCCCCCCTGCGGATCATTTTCATTTTTTTATACTGTTTTTGATTTTTTTGCAGATCCTATCCACCTTTTTGATACAGGATCTTTTTTACTTTCTCTGTCAGCAGGTCATCCCTGAAGATCCGGCTCACGCTCTTTCGTGTGATCCCGCTTCCTTCAAACCTCTGGATCCTCCGGTCCCTCATGTTGAATCCTATGATCATCAGGTTAAATATCACTTCCACTGCCGCATGGCAGTAACAGTGCTTTGCATGGTAGTACGTCTTCAACTGGTGGAACCCCATTCTCTTCGATATCCCACCTGCGGTTCATCATCTCCCATAAAATTCCCGGGGCCGTCTGCTCCAGCGTTGTTACCAGCCACATCCATCTCTCTGCTTTCTTCCCGCTTTCCTGCCAGCTTTCATGGTATCTCACTACCCGCAGCCTGTGTGGACAGTTTTCTATCCTAAAACCTGAAAGATCCCATATCTCAACCGTCTTTTTCCCACGCTTAAATGATCTCTTTTTTCCTTCCCCCCGATCAAAAAGTCCCCCGGCGTCCTGAAAGATCAGACGCTTCTCATCTTTTAGCCGGATGACTGCTTCCAGTCCATTTTCCTTTATGGTATTGATAAATGGTGCATTCAGGTACAATGCGTCTGCCACGATCACATCCGCAAAGTGGCCATGTCTTTTTCTGAGCCGTTCGACCAGGCGTTTTCCTCCGGTCAGCTCCCCTTCATCCTTTTCCGCTCCGTCCCTCGGTTTCAGCATTTCCTGCCCCAGGATCACATGCGGTGCTTTTCCGACAGTCATGCAGACCACACTCCGGTGGAAATATTCCGTTTCACCTGCACGGTTTTTCCGGGTAAGGCAGCCCGGACAGAACATCCCTGACTGCGTCAACTTTGGGGATCTTTCCACGGATGCAGTTCCTCAACCTTTTGGACATGCTCTCCGGTGCAGAAAAAACAGTGTGATATGTTTGAATTTCTCAAGATATTCTGCATACTGCCATGAGTCTTTATCATATTGCTCTAGCTTTTTTTCTAGCTCTTTTAACTCGGCATCAGATAAATCGTCTATTTCTCTCCTGGTATCAATTATCTCTACCGGTATGTTCTCTGTATCATTTATTTCTATTTTTTCCAAATTTTTCACTCCATTATTGCACTGGAGTTTAACGCCACTTCAAGGTTAGAAATAGGGCTAAACTCCGCTATTTCATTTCTATGTATTGTTGTATGCCATTCGTGCCACTTAAATTATTTCAATCTTAAATGGGTACGAGAAGATTATTTTTAATTTTTCTTCTGAGGTCAAATTTTGACACTCTGGCATTACCTTTATTTTGGCTGCGAATTTGTAAATTTCTTCTATGTTTGCGATTATTGCTTTTTCGTTTCTATCATTTTTTCTCCTTATAAGCAAAAAGACCTTGTGCCTAGTAAGAACTAGGTACAAGGTCAATTTTATGTTTGACAGATAATGGGGCTATGGGATTTGCCCCTTAACGGGATATTTTACTTTGCCTGTTGACAACGCTGTCGTGGGACAAAAACATTTATCCTCTCAAGGGGTAAATCACACAGCCTCCAACCATATACCTATCTAATTACTCAGGAGAAATTCAAAGTAAATAAAATTACAATTTTATTTACCGCCTTGAAGCCACTAATCTATCTCCTCAAATAATTCATCAAAGGTGATCTTTATTTTAGGGAAATGAATTAAGTGTAATTCGTCTTTATTTTCTTCCGTAACCGTTTTTAAAAGATAATATTTGGGAGTCTCGCCATCATAGTCCAGTTCATAGATTTCAACTGTTCTTTTACGCCAGTCAACAATCCAATACTCTTCTATCTCCTGCTCACAATAAAGCCGCATTTTCTCTGTCCGGTCGTAATTTTCTGTTGATGGTGACAGAACCTCCATAACAAAACGTGGCGCATCTGTAAATGTGTTTCCACGCCTTGATTTAGTACGGCAGTTTATAGAAGCATCAGGAATTACAATTTTGTTATTACCCTGATTATCTTTGAAACGATATTGAACATTATCCGAATATACATAGCATGTACTGTTCTTTAACTGGTGTCTGATTGCTGCAACAAAATTTACGATTACAGCAGAATGTTCCGGCGTAGCTCCTGCCATATCTGTTATCTTAAGATCCCAATCCATATTTCCACTCCTTGTTTTATAATATAAACGATTGCTTATTTTAACTAACTCTGTTAAATTTCAGGAATATCCAGGACTATTGGACATTCAAAAACTGTCATGGGATCAATATCAATACACTCGTATTCATTCCGGTTTCCGGCTATATCCCAGGCAACTGTCCCATTCAAAACGGTCAGCGTATTTTTAAATACTTTTTCATCCTCAATTTTCTTGAAAATACCGCCTTTCTTTATCAGCGGCTTAACATCTAATTCCCGTACACTTCCGTCATTCAAATAGGCATAGACTGTATAGTTGTTTCCTGCCACTGCCTGATAAACTTCTGGATAGAATCGTTGATCAAGTTTATTATTACCCATTCCATTCACCCCTTTTAAATTAACGGATTGATTCTGTTTAATGGCTTATTATCCTTTGACAACTCCCAGTTCTGCATCAATTCATCCTTATGAATTTCCGCCCATGCAAGAACAAATTTTAATTGACGTTTCGGCAAATACCCCTCACTGATTGTTCCATCTTCAATTAACACGATTGCTTTATTATTTCCATACTCTGCATGAAAGTGTGGTGGATTGTGATCGCTCCAATACATTGTTATACGTATTCCATAAAACAAACTAATCTCAGGCATTGGATAATTCCCCCTTTTTATATTGAATGTATGCAATTATTTTATTCTACTTCATTATAACATCATCCTGGTTAATTAGAAAAGTAATTTTTATTCGCCTCCTGTATTGGTATAATTTGCTATCGGTTTTGTCCGGTTTGCTGTATAATTAGAGTAGTTCTGCCACTAATTCTTATACCATGTACAGGAGGTTTATTATGGACGTTAATTCAATACTTATTGCTGCATTAGATACATATTCACTGGATCTTAGAGATCATTTTAAAGGGGACACTGTAGCTATAGAGAATGCCATTTCTAAATGCAAGGATTATCTATCGCACAATACTGTCACTACCGATTGGGTAAAAAGGAACTGGGCTATTATGTCCCCTGCTGTTAAAGCCCACCGTAAATATCTGGTTGACGATATCCACCACGCTAGAATTATTGAGGATAAAGAGGCTCTTGCAAAATTACGTGCTGAATATGACATTTTAGCTCCTTATATTGACTTATTTAAAAAGTTCCCAAATTTTATCCAATGAGACGTGGAAATCTGTGCCGTTTCGGATTCGCTCTACAACACGTTTTTGTCTGTCTGTTAATGGCTCTTTATAGCCGTGGTCTTTGATTATAAATGCCGCCATCTGTCTTATTTTCCTGGCAGCATCCACTTTATAGTCCCTGACTGTCCATTCTTCTTCAGGTTTAGGATTGCGGAAATTCTGAAAGATGTAACCGAAATACTCCGTAAACGGCACATCCTTTGGGATTTCCTCACCTATATGTTTATACTTTTGGAGACAATCTAAATGCCGCCACATGTCCTTATCATATTGCTCAAGCTCTTTTTCCAGTTCTTTTAACTCGGCATCTGATAAATCGTCTATTTCTCTTCGGTTGTCGATTATTTGGATGGGTGGTTCTGCCACGACTTCTGTGTTACTTGTATCTAATTTCTTATTTTCTTTCATTGTTTGATCCTCTCTTTTTTGTTTTTTGCCTTTTTATGTTTTGGGAGAATCATTTTTGGGAAATTGGTTTTGGAAAAATCGCTGTTAAGGCTGCTCTATGATAACAAAAAAGACCTTGCGGATCTGATTTCTCAGATCTACAAGGTCAATTCTTATGTTTGGGCAATTATTCTGTTGGATGGGCGTTTTGCCCCTTAACAGGATATTTTACTTTGCCTGTTGACAACGCTTTAGTTCTTTTCATTAATATAGGAAATAAGGCCTTCTGCTTTGATGATCTTCTGCATAAACTCCGGGAACGCCTGTCCTTTAAACTCGGTTCCTTTTGTGCGATTGTAGATCATGCCGCTGTCAAAATCTACTTCTACATCATCGCCGTCCTCGATGCCTTTGGATGCTTCCGGACACTCGATGATCGGCAGTCCGATGTTGATCGCATTGCGGTAGAAAATACGTGCAAAGGTCTCTGCGATGACACAGCTTACACCTGCTGCCTTGATGGCGATCGGTGCATGTTCTCTGGAAGATCCGCAGCCGAAATTTTTCTCAGCTACAATGATATCTCCCTTATGAACTTTGTTTACAAACTCTTTATCAATATCTTCCATGCAGTGTGTTGCCAGTTCTGCCGGATCGGAAGAATTCAGATATCTTGCCGGAATGATAACATCGGTATCTACATTGTTTCCATATTTAAATACTTTACCATGTGCTTTCATCTTATCTTCCTCCTATAATCCAAGCTCTGCCGGTGCGGAAATCTTTCCGGTCACTGCACTTGCTGCTGCAACTGCCGGGCTTGCCAGATATACTTCTGATTTTACATGTCCCATACGGCCCACGAAGTTACGGTTGGTAGTGGAGATACAACGCTCGCCCTCTGCCAAGATACCCATGTAGCCGCCAAGGCATGGTCCGCAGGTCGGTGTGCTGACAACTGCTCCTGCTTCGATGAAGATTTCCAGCAGTCCTTCTCTCATAGCCTGCAGATAAATCTGCTGTGTTGCCGGGATCACGATACAGCGGACACCTTTTTTCACTTTGCGTCCTTTTAAAATCTCTGCTGCACAACGCAGATCTTCGATACGTCCGTTTGTACAGGAACCGATCACAGACTGATCGATCACAACATCTTCTGTGATCTCATCGATGGTCCTGGTGTTTTCCGGAAGATGCGGGAATGCTACGGTTGATTTCAGAGTGCTGAGGTCAATGGTATATTCCTGTTCGTATACGGCATCTTCATCTGCTTCATAGACTTTATATGGACGTTTGGAATGTTCTTTCATATATGCAACAGTCAGGTCATCTACCGGGAAGATACCGTTCTTGCCACCGGCTTCGATCGCCATGTTTGCAATCGTGAAACGGTCATCCATGCTCAGGTATTTGATTCCTTCACCAACAAATTCCATGGATTTGTAAAGAGCTCCGTCCACACCGATCAGTCCGATGATGTGCAGGATCACATCTTTGCCGCTTACCCATTTTGCCGGTTTGCCGACCAGGTTAAATTTAATTGCAGACGGTACTTTAAACCATGCTTTTCCGGTTACCATACCGGCTGCCATGTCGGTACTTCCAACACCGGTGGAGAATGCTCCCAGTGCTCCGTATGTACAGGTATGAGAATCTGCACCAATGATCACATCTCCTGCCACGGTCAGTCCTTTTTCCGGAAGCAGTGCGTGTTCGATTCCCATCTCTCCTACGTCAAAATAATTGGTGATCTCATTTTTACAGGCAAATTCACGTACACATTTGCAGTGTTCTGCTGATTTGATATCTTTATTCGGGATAAAATGATCCATTACCAGTGCGATCTTATCCTTGTCAAATACTTCCTGTTTTTTAAACTTGTCCATCTCATGAATGGCAACCGGGGAAGTAATATCATTTCCCAGGACCAGATCCAGATCTGCCTCGATCAGCTGACCGGCTTCTACACTTGGTAATCCTGCATGAGCTGCAAGAATTTTCTGTGTCATCGTCATTCCCATGTCTTGTTTCCTCCTCATTCTCGTGTTTCATGCAGAAACTTTTCTTTCTGCATACTCTGGCATTGAAATACCGCCTTTTGCGGATTTTAAACCTGTTTTTTATCATAGCATAAATATTGGTAAATTACAACAAAACTGCCGTGTATTTTATGGGCAAAACTTTTATCTGTAAAAAAGATGCCACCCGTTATTACAGGTGACACCTCTCTTCTATACTTATCTTAAAACATCTGCAAATGCTCTGTCTAAAAAGACACCACAAACATCTTATTTATTGCTCAGGAATTCATGGATACCTTTTGCTGCTGCTTTACCTGCACCCATAGCCAGGATAACGGTAGCTGCTCCGGTAACGGCATCTCCACCTGCGTATACACCATCTTTTGATGTCTTTCCGGTTTCTTCGTCCGCAATAATGCATTTTCTCTTATTGACATCCAGACCGATGGTCGTTGAAGAAATCAACGGGTTCGGTGAAGTTCCAAGGGACATGATAACGGTATCTACATCCAGGACAAATTCAGATCCCGGGATCTCTACCGGTCTTCTTCTTCCGGAAGCATCCGGCTCGCCAAGCTCCATACGGATACATTTCATGCCGGCTACTGCATCGTTCTCATCTACCAGGATTTCCGTTGGGTTGGTCAGCAGATCAAAGATGATACCTTCTTCTTTTGCATGATGTACTTCTTCTGCTCGTGCAGGAAGTTCTGCTTCACTTCTTCTGTATACGATATGTACTTCTGCACCGAGACGAAGTGCGGTTCTTGCAGCATCCATTGCTACGTTTCCGCCGCCGACAACAGCTACTTTCTTGCCATGTACGATCGGTGTATCGTAATCTTCACGGAATGCTTTCATCAGGTTGTTTCTTGTCAGGTACTCGTTTGCAGAAAATACACCTTTGGCGGTTTCTCCAGGGATTCCCATGAACATCGGCAGACCTGCACCGGAACCGATGAAGACTGCTTCAAAACCTTCTTCATCCATCAGTTCATCAATGGTGATAGAACGTCCGATGATCACGTTTGTCTCGATCTTAACACCGAGTGCTTTTACGTTTTCTACTTCTTTTGCAACAACATCCAGTTTCGGAAGACGGAATTCTGGAATACCATATACCAGTACACCGCCTGCCTCATGCAGTGCTTCAAAGATGGTTACGTCATAACCTAATTTTGCCAGATCACCTGCACAGGTCAGACCGGATGGGCCGGACCCGATAACAGCTACTTTCTTGCCGTTCTTTTCTGCCGGAGCCGCCGGACGGATGCCGTTCTGCCTTGCCCAGTCAGCTACAAAACGCTCCAGTTTTCCGATGGAAATGGCTTCGCCTTTGATACCGCGGATACATTTTCCTTCACACTGGCTCTCCTGCGGACATACACGACCGCAGATTGCTGGAAGTGCACTGGACTCAGAAATGATCTGATATGCTTTTTCAAAGTTTCCTTCTTTTACTTCATGTACAAATGCCGGGATATTGATGGATACCGGACATCCCTGCATACATTTTGCATTTTTACAGTTGATGCAGCGGAAAGCTTCTTCCATTGCTTCGTCTGCATTATATCCAAGGCAAACCTCATCAAAGTTGGTTGCTCTTACTTTTGGTGCCTGTTCTCTTACAGGAACTTTCTTTAATACATCTGCCATTATTTGTCACCTCCGCAATTTCCACATCCGCCATGATGTGTGTCACCTTCACGCAGTTTCAGAAGTGCACGTCCCTCTTCTGTCTTGTAGAGAGTCTGTCTCTTCATTGCCACATCAAAATCAATCTTATGACCGTCAAATTCCGGACCGTCTACGCAGGCAAATTTCACTTCATCTCCTACCATAACACGACAGGCTCCGCACATGCCGGTACCGTCCACCATGATCGGGTTCATGCTGACAATAGTCGGAATGTTCAGTTTCTTTGTTGTCAGGCAGCAGAATTTCATCATGATCATCGGACCAATCGCTACGCAGTGATCATATACTTTTCCTTCTTTTGTTACCAGGTCTTCGATCACTTTTGTTACCATTCCGCTTCTTCCGTAAGAACCGTCATCGGTTGTAACATAGAGATTGCCTGCCACTTCGGAAAGTTCCTTTTCCAGGATAACCAGGTCTTTTGTCTTTGCACCGACAATAACATCCGCATCAATGCCGTGCTCATGCAGCCATTTCACCTGTGGATATACTGGTGCGGTACCTACACCACCAGCTACAAAAAGGATCTTTTTCTTTTTTACTTCTTCGAGCGGCTCTGTGCACAGGTCAGACGGCTGTCCCAGAGGACCTACGAAATCACGGAAAGTATCTCCTGCCTTCAGTGTGGTAAATTTCTCTGTGGAAGCTCCGATCGGCTGGAATACAATAGTAACTGTACCGGCTTCTCTGTCATAGTCACAAATAGTCAGCGGAATACGCTCGCCGACTTCATCCATTTTTACGATGATAAACTGTCCCGGCAGACAATGCTTTGCAACACGCGGAGCCTCTACAACCATCTCGTAGATATTGCCTGCAAGTTTTCCTGCTTTTAAAATCTTGTACATATCATACCTCCATATTTTTTGTTTTATAAAAGCACACCTGACTGTGTTTTTTGTATACAGTCGCAAGGTTCTACAAAACACTACATTAAAGTATAAAACAATCCCTTAAAAATTTCAATACTTATTGCCCTTGCTCAAGATAATTTTCGAACTGTTCCATGCTCATCAGCACTTTCCTCGGTTTGGTTCCTTCTTCCGGGCCGACAACACCGGCATCCGAAAGCTGATCCATGATGCGTGCCGCCCGGTTAAACCCGATCTTGAACATTCGCTGGAGCATACCGATCGATGCTTTGTCTTTTTCAATGATAAACTTTCCGGCATCTGCAAAGTATTCATCTACATCGCTTCCGCTATTTTTCAGATCCTGGGCAGCCTGTGTCACCTGCGATAACTGCACCTGCATTTCTGCATTGTATGTTTCTGGGTTATTCTGCTGTGTTAAAAATTCTACGACCTGTTCCACTTCACTGTCTTTGACAAACGCTCCCTGAAGTCTTGCCGGTTTCTGGTAATTCTGCGGATAGAACAACATATCTCCTTTTCCAAGCAGTTTTTCCGCTCCGTTCATATCCAGGATCGTCCTGGAATCCACACCAGAAGAAGCCTTGAACGCAATCCTTGAAGGCATATTCGCCTTGATCAGACCAGTGATAACATTGACGGAAGGCCGCTGTGTTGCAAGGATCAGATGGATGCCGGCTGCTCTTGCAAGCTGTGCCAGACGGCAGACTGCATCTTCCACTTCTCCGGGAGCAACCATCATCAGATCGGCAAGCTCGTCCACGATGATCACGATCTGTGGCATTTTCTTCATTTCTTCTGTCCGCTGTTCTTCCGGGATCGATTCGATCTTCTGATTGTAGCCTTTCAGATCACGCACGCCCTGGGTGGCAAACTGCTGGTAACGTTTCGTCATCTCCGCTACTGCCCAGTTCAGAGCACCGGCTGCCTTTTTCGGATCGGTGACAACCGGGATAAACAGATGCGGGATCCCATTGTAAACACTCAGTTCCACGACTTTTGGATCGATCATGATCAGCTTGACATCTTCCGGCGAAGCTTTGTAGATCAGACTCATAATGATCGTATTGACGCATACAGACTTACCGGACCCTGTTGCACCGGCGATCAGAAGATGCGGCATTTTTGCAATATCCGCCACCACAATCTTTCCTGCCAGATCCTTGCCGACTGCAATTGACAGCTTGGATTTGGCTTCCTGAAACTCCGGTGACTCCAAAAGTTCTCTTAAATAAACTTCGCTGCTTTCCTTATTCGGGACTTCAATGCCGACCGCTGCTTTCCCCGGGATCGGTGCCTCGATCCGGATATCTTCTGCCGCAAGGTTCAGCTTGATATCATCTGCCAGATTGACGATACGGCTGACTTTGACTCCCTGCTCCGGTGTCAGTTCGTACCGGGTGACAGAAGGTCCGCAGCTGACATTGGTGACATGAGCCTCCACGCCAAAACTGTGCAGTGTATTCTGCAGCTTCTGGGCCGTCGTTTTCAGCACCTCACTGCTGTTTCCGTTTTTTCCGCGTCTTGGAAGACCGAGGATCTCCATCGGCGGGAAGGCATACTGTGGTTTCTGCACCTTTTCTGCCGCTTCAATCTCCTCGCTGACACTTTCCAGCTGGACTTTCTGCTCTTTTGCGGAAGATCTCGGATTTTTCCGGTTTTTCTCTTTTTCCGTTTCTGCCGAACCGCCGGATTCTTCTGCATGATCCGGCACCGGATGCGGTGACGGTTCCGTATCAGAATGGTCTTCTTCATCCAGTCCTTCAATGGAAAGCATATTCAGAAAATCAAAGGATTCTTCCGGCTCCTCTTCATATATTTCCTCTCTCCTGCCCGGTTCCTCTTCGATGATCGGCTGTGCCTCAATGATCTCTCTTGGAATTTCACTTTTCTCCGAAACCAGATTTTCACCTACCGTCTGATAAGTCACACCGGTCACTTTATGATCAAGACGTCGTTTCTTTTCTTCTTCAAACGCCTCTTTTCTCCGCTCCAAAGCTTCCCTTTCATTCATCAGCTGCTGTTCCCGGTAAAGTGCCTGCTCTTCACGGTGTATCCTTGCCTGCTCCATTCTGCGTCTGGCATCTTCCTTTGCAGAACAGTAGACTTTTTTGCTGCTTTTTTGCATACCACGAAACAGAGAACGCTGCGTGATCAGAACCAGGGCAATCACAGCCAGAAGGATCACGATCACATAAGCTCCCGCAATGCCGACGGACGGACAGAACACTTTGCAGAAAATGCCTCCGATAATCCCGCCGCCTGTATGTTCCTCGATGCTGTACTTATAATAGTCCATCAGATTTCTGCTCTTATCGTATCCGTTGATCAGTTCGCAGAAAATGGACATGGCAAGCCACATCAGACAACATCCGCCCAGTTTGACCCACATAATGCTTTTTTCCTTGTTTACAACTGCAAAAGCCACTCCCAGAAAAAGAGCAAACGGAAACAGATACGCCATCAGCCCAAATGCTCCGAGACTGATATGGCTTACCGTATTGCCGATAAAACCGCCGACACCGAAATTTCCGATCAGGATCAGAACGGACAGAGCAAGCACCAGCCAGACCAGGATTTCCTCCCAGACAGAGAATCCTTCATTTCCTGGATTTTCGATTCTTTCCGGTTTCTGATAATCCGTTTTTCTTGGTCTGCCGACCTTTCCCTTTTTCGGTACCGCAGTCTCTTTCTTCGGCATTGCTGTCGTTTTCCTGCTGTTGTTTCCCTTCTTTGGTGCAGAATTGCTTCTTCTTGTACTTTGCACCGTTTTTTTTCTTTCTGCCATAAAATGTTGCTCCCCTTTATCTGTTTTCCTCGTCATATCACATTTTTCGTCGCTATAGCAAAGATAAAACTCGCTTTGTAGATTTTATCAGCTGATCCGCGGTCTCCATAACAAAAAACTGTTACAGAATTCATACCGTAACAGTCTTTTTGCATATAAAACATTCCTTTGTAAAATCGATTCTGTTATACCAGGAAGTTTGCAATGATCGCAATCACTCCTACTGCAAAACAGTAAATCGCAAATCCCATAAATTTTTTCTTACGCACGACTGTGAGCATCGTTTTAATGCATACATAACCAACGCATCCTGCAACGATCGCTCCGATCAGTCCGTTGAGTACGATGCCCCCGGTGATCGCTTCACTTCCCAGATCCTTGATCTCAAGAACAGCCGCTCCCAGAATCGCCGGGATCGACATAATGAAAGAATAGCGAACTGCAAAACGTCTGTCATATCCGCTCATCAGGCACGCCGCGATCGTTGTACCGGAGCGGGAAAGTCCCGGAAGTGTGGCACAGCCCTGTGCTGCACCGATCAAAAATCCGCTTCTGTAACTGATATCCTTTGGTATCTTTTTGCCGTTCGGTGTTTTCTCGGATACCACCAGCAAAATGGAAGTCAGGATCAGGCAAATCCCCGGAACGATCAGTGTCGCACTCGCTTTTTCCACCATTCCCTTTCCGATATAACCAATGATACCTGTCGGTATGGTAGATACCAGCACCAGTACCACAAACTTGCGATAGTTGTTTTTTACAATCTTGCGGTAACGCAGTGCACTGTAGGAACGCTGATTCTGAATATAACTTTTCAGATTGTAAATAATATCACCACACATATTGACCGTCTCAACGATCATACGCAGAATGTCCTTGCGGTAAACCACGAAAATCGCCACCAGGGTACCAAGATGCAGCATAACATCAAAAAATAATCCCCCGTCTGTCTGGATATGAAATATATTCTGGATGATCGCCAGATGTCCGGAACTGCTGACCGGCAAGAACTCCGTAATGCCCTGTACAATTCCCAATATGATCGCCTGTATAATTGACATAATAACCTCCCATACCGCATTTGAAACGGCTTAATCGAACTTTTTAAATTATAGCATACTTTCTATAAACTTACAAATACTTATTTTCAAATTCCACAATACGACAAGTCCTGTCCTCAAAACCGAAAAAACTTCTTATTTTTTATAGACATTTGTCAGAAGAAGAGATACACTGTTACCAACATAGCATAAGTCAGCGGACAGATGGGATAACTTGTATCTTTCTCTGTTTATCCGTCTGCTTATAGTATACGTGGAAGGAGGTTTTATTTATGGATACTTTACATATTGCTGTTTGTGATAATCATGTTTCTTCCCTGACTTTTATCACCAGTGAGATCACCAAGCAGATTATGAACATGAATGTCCAGGCAGATGTTGCTTCCTTTTCTTCCGGCGAAGATGTCATGTGCCGTGTATCGGAAGGAATGTTTTTTGACCTGTACATTTTAAATATTGAAATGCCAAAGCTCGATGGCATCACACTTGCTCTGCAGATCCGCAGGCATCAGAAGAATCCGGTCATCATCTTTGTATCTGCAAGAGAAGAATATGTTTTTGATTCTTTCAAAGCACATCCTTACAGTTTCGTCCGCAAAGATCATTTTCATGAAGATTTGAGTTCCACACTGAAAGCATTCATGCTGGAATACCATAAACGGGAAGACTCGTTTCTTTATATTCTCCGCACACCGGATGCCCTGCACAAGTTAAATCTCAGACAGATCCTCTACATCCGGGATATCCGAGATGGTTTTATTGAGCTTTTGAAAAACGACGGCACTGCCAAGCGGATCCGCTATAACATAAATGACCTGGAAAAAGAGCTGGAGCCCTGTGATTTTGTCCGCATCCATCCTCTGGAGCTGGTCAACTGCGACTATGTTTTCCGGATCAAAAACGGAAAAATTATGCTTGATAACGGAACAGAACTTGCGATTGCCGATCCTTATCGGGAAAATATCCTGGAAAAATTCGGTGAAATATAGCCGCTCTTTTTCTCAACAGCAGAACATAAAATAGCCAAGAAGCAGCAGCCCGAAGATAAAGAGAACCGACACAAAGACATTCGGCATAAAAAATGCGATCGTCATACCAAATGCGATCCAGAACACGGTATAGCCTATGATCCTTTTCATTGGATTTCTCCGAATCTCTTTATTACCAGAATATGCATCTGCAAAGGCATCGTAGCACAAAAGGTCATGGATTTTACGGAACTGTCCGATCCCCATGACCTTTTGTTATCTTTTTCTTTATTCTTTTTCTTCTTTTGCCTCTGAAATGATCTCGTCGTCATCTTTTGATGAGAAAAATTTTCCATCGGTAAATTTATTAACAAAATCCGGAACCATATCTAGGATCTTGGTCAGACCGTCCTGATTTTTGACATTGACCAGTTTGGTCGTCCCGTTCTGGATCACAAGCACGGCACTCGGACTCATTTTTCCGCCCATGCCACCGCCGCCGTTCTGTTTCTTGTCTTCATTTTTTGCTGTCGCAGCAACACCAAACGTGACATCTACAAGTGGCAGGATGATCGTGTCACCCACTGTGATCGCATCTCCCACAACGGTTTTGGTCGTGATAAAACTGTCCATGCCTTTGAAAAGAGAATTTACTGTACTCTGAAAGTTGTTGTTTTCTGATGCCATATTAAGCCCTCCTTAATCGTCTGAATCGTTTCCAGTATATTTTTAATTTTTTATCAAAAAATATCTTCGCTCCTGTCAGTGCAAGATGGCAGATGCGGATATGTCCCAAAGCCAAAACTTCTCCTTCGCAGACCTGATCTTCAAAATCAGGCTCAAGATCCAGTTCCTCGCACTTCGCCGGAAGGATCAGATAGAGAATCCCGGTAAACTCTCCGGTGAGTGCCGGATCTCCGAAACCATAATGTACATAGCCTTTGATCTTATGCGGGCGGATATGTCTCAGAAGATAAAAGAGATGATTCTTCAAGATCTGATAAACTTCCCGTGAAAGATCTGAACGCAGAAAATCAAGATATCGCTTCAGTGTCTCTTTTGATTTTGTAATAGAACGGATCGTTTTTTTCGCCTGCTCTTTTGCGGTGAGGATACGATTTCTGATCTTTTCGATCTGCATGCGTACCTTTTCGATTATATTGAAAAAACGATGTCGCTTTTCCGGTTCAGCCGCATCTTCTGCCTGCAATTCTGACATTTCACCATCCTGTGTTTCTGATTTCGAAGCCTTGTTTTCCTGCGTTTCGGTTTTCGGAGACGGTTCTGGGTCCGGTTTCGTTTTCTCTTCTAACACAGGCAGTGGCTTTTTCTCTTCCGAAACATCCTCTGTTTTTTCTGTCTCGCAGTTCTTTGTTTCATTGTTTTCTGCCTCTTCCGAAGAATCCTCCGTCTGCCCGGTATTTTTTTTAGCGAAATCGATCTTTTTTCCGAAAATCTGCGGTACAAAGGATATCTGCCCATTCCGGTAGCCTGCTTTTACCTTCAGGATGCCAAACAGCCAGCTCACACTGACGTTTGCAGTACTTTTTTTCAGTTCCCCGTGTTTTTCTGCACATATGCGATACCGCAGAGGCAAAAACAAAACGGTCAGAAGGATCAGCAGGACCAGTCCCAGAAGAACGGCCAGAAGAATCCCCACTATTTTCAGTATAGCCAGTATGATATGTATCATATACAAACACCCGTTAATTTCTTTCCTGATTATGATTCTGCAACGCCTGCCAGAATCACCTGCCAGACCTCACATAAGCCTGCCCTGTCTTTCACTGCATCTGCTTTTCAGATAACGGAGGATATCTCCGTTTCCGGTTTCTCTGTACGTCTCTTCCGCCATCTGGACCACCAGATCCACGGCTTCCTCATAGCCTTTGGCAATGCCGTAGATCATCGGCAGCTTTTTTCTCACTGCTCTTTGTTTCAGCCACGCAGAAGAAAGGATATCAAACTGATCCTCGCCGTTTGCTGCCTCGGTGATCACCCACACATCGATCATTCCCGCACCGATCTTCAGTTTCCGGATGATCTTGTTTTTCTTTTTTGATACACCTTCCCCCACATAGAGATATGGATACCACTTCATATTTTTTCCTTTCTCCTGCCATCGAATTCTTGTTCTATTTTACCAGACACAGAAACATAATGCAACGACTAACGAACTTCTCTTATCATGCAGTACTGTTTCAGGGAGAAATTTTTTTCAAGCACACCATATACCTTAAATCCAAATTTCTGATAAAACTCCACATTATTCTGATTGTGTGTCTCCAGCGAGATCATCATCCGGTGCTGATCTGCGTAGCGTATGGTTTCCTCCAGAAGTCCTGCCGCAATCCCATGATGCTGCATCTGCGGATTAACTGCCAGATAGATCACATGGAGCCTGCGATTCTGATGAAGCTGATCCGTCCAGTTCGAGTTCAGATAGTCTCCGCCCTTGATAAAATTGTAAAATGTGTGCAGAGACGGATCTTCTTTTATCAGAAAACTATCCGTATGTAATACTGCTTTTGCTTCTGTATAAAGAAAGCGGAAAATATTGCAGGATTTTGTTTCATCAGATACCACAAGAACGCTGTTCAGCTCTTCGCTGTCTGAAAAAATCTCACATGTCTCATAAAATTCATCCATATCACAGTGAAACAATTCCGGCATCAGTTTCTTTCGGATTTCCGCATTTGGTATCAGTGTCTCATAAAGTGGATCATGTGCAAAGCACAGGTTTAGAAGTTTTTCCAGTTTTGGCAGATCCTCTCTCTGCACGCGGTATAAATTTTCGCTGTCCATAAATTTCTGATTTTGTCCCTTTCTGTATGCTCAGTTCAGATACGTTTCTTTCAGAACTTCTGTTATCTTGTCAGTATATTTTTCCAGTAATGTATACTGTTTTTCACATACTTTTTTCAGTCGGAGAATCTCACTTTCAAAATCAGATCCCGCAGTTTTTTCTTTTTCCAGCAGGCTTCTCACCAGAGTATAAAGCTTTTCATGCTCCATGATCCTTCCATAGCCCCATTTCAGCCGTTCCCTTGGCTGATGGAAAACATAGTCCGTGAAATGATTGTATACATCTTCATCAAACATAAACGCATAAGCATTGTTGTCAACCTGATAAAGCCGTCCAAGTGCCTTTGATACTTCTGCTTTTTCAAGATCTTCTATCGCATCTTCTAAAAGCCTGATATTTTTCAGAAGGATCTCATGTGGATAAAGTACGTTTCCGTACCAGTCGATGCGTACAAACGTATCCTGTTCTTTTTTGAAGTTTGCAAGCTGTTTCTGTTCCAGAGGACGCAGGCTTTCAAACAGCTCTTCTGCTTCTTCAAAGCGTTCCTCCTTAAGAAGGCGGCGGTAAGCACGGTTCTGTTCCTGTACCTTCTGATAATCCTGCTCTGCTTTTTTTTCTGCTTCTTTCAGATATTGCTTCATAACATCCAGTTTCTTTGAAAGTACACCTTTTGCAGCTTCCGCTCCGGGAAACTTCCCTGCCCGGCTCATGACCGGGGCAAAACACAACGGAACGACCGCCGTCTGATCCAGTTCACAAATCAGCAGCAGAAACAGTTCGTGATGCAGGCGGTATACCTGCTCATCGTAATAATCATCGTTATCAAACTGTGAATGGTAGTGCGTCTCCATAAAACTTCCACCGGTAAAATCATTGACCATGGACGGAATGCCGGCGATCGCCATGGAAAAGTCATCCGACCAGGTCTCGATCGGTGCCGTAATCTTCGTCTCCTCCGGATAGGCCTGTGTCAGAAGCGGCAGATTAGAAAGAAATTCTTCCAGATAACGCATATATTCATAACAGCTGCGGATCCTGGCCCTTGTTCCATGTGCCAGTGCAGGAAGTTCAAAATTAAGATCTGCGATCACTTTGCCGACCCACTCCGGATGTGCTGTAAAAATCTGTTCGTAAGCACCCGCTGACCAGTCAAAATCAGAATCGATCACGCCCCATTCCTCTGCCGCCATTGCACAGAATACGATTGTATTGTTTGGCTGATAACCACTCTCCAGCAAAGACTTTGCGATGCCGAACATCAGGGCAACCGCAGTATTGTCATCCTGAAAGCCGCTGAAATAAGAATCATAATGTGCGGAGAGCAGGATCATACGCTCCGGATGCTTTCCAGGAATCCTTCCGCAGATATTGTAAGTGGTGCACGACGGCATCACCTGGCTGTCCGCGTCAAAAAAGACCTGGATCTCTTCTTTTTCTTTCAACAGCTCTTTAAGCACTTCTGCATCTTTTCTGGAGATTGAAAAAGCTGCCGCATCGGAAGGTCCTGCAATATCCTGTGCATTTAAGGCTTCGTTGTCAATCTCACCATATCCGCCGTCCTGGACAGCGATCAGGGCTTTTGCCCCTTTTAAATGTGCCTGATAAACCGGGTAATTGATCCACCATTCATCTCTCTGGTTGATATCGACAAGTACCAGTTTCCCCTGCACTTCCCGGCCCTCATAATCCTTTTCCGTTCCTTTTCCCACATAAGTCAGGGAAAAAGGTTCAAAGCCATCAGTCTTAAAGTCTGTCTGATATGCTCCAAGCTGAAATTCTCGGCGTTTGCCTTTTGTCTCCACCGCAAGGACTGCCTTTTTAAATTCCCAGCCATCCACGGTGACGGCATCTTTTGTAACCTGTGAAAGCCCGATGCTTTCCATTTCTTTTTTCAGCATCTCACCGGTCTTAAATTCTGCCTGCGAACCTGCCGGGCGGTATCCCAGTACCTCGTTGGAGCGAAACTGCTCCATGCGTCTTGCCAGTTTGTAAGAATATTCAATATCCAGATGTTCTAATAAATGTTCTCTTGTATGCATATCCAGACCTCCTATTTGATCTACCCACACGCATTTTTATCTTAGTCGGAGAAGACTCCCATTTCTATAAAAATATCTGCAAAGTCCATGATATGAAAATGGAGTCTGCGGCGAACCGAGACTCCAGCTTTCACTCCTTCTGGTGCAGTAATTTGTCAAAAATATTTTTTGTTACCCCAGAGATTCCGCCTCTTTAATTCCAGATATTCATTATACGCTTTTTCCAAAATCGCTTTTTCATTTGAAAACTTCAGCAGATGATATGCCTCATGGTACTTATAATATCCGGAATCCACGAAATATTCTTCTCTCTGTGGCTTGCTGTAATAACTGTCCGCCATCATCAGATACCAGTGTACATCCTTGGAAACAATGTCCTCCGGGACATTGAATGTATACTGACTTTTTCCGACATACTTGATAATGGAAGCATCGACACCCGTTTCCTCCAATACTTCCCTGGCAGCGGTATCTTTATACTCTTCGCCAGCTTCTACAGTTCCTTTCGGCAAGACCCAGCCCTCATACTTGTTTTTGTAGCTTTTGTACAACAGCAGGATCTTCCCGCGAAAGATTACCACACCGCCACAGCTCGTTGCCTCAATCATTGCAATTCCTCCTGTATGCGTTGTGTCTAAAACTGTTTTTAGTATACCCCTTTTTTCAGCTGAACGCAAGCTATAAAAATATTCTCTTTTGCATTACTGCTGATACTGCAGTTCGTACCACCATTTGTCAAATACCATCTTGGCTGCCGGGACTGCGGAAGAACTTCCGGAACCGCCGTCTTCGATGATCACACTGATCGCCAGTTTTGGATTTTCCGCATCCAGATAACCTACAAACCAGGAGTGAGTTCCTTCTGCTCCTCCTTCGCTGCCGTATTCTGCAGATCCGGTCTTCCCTGCCGCCGTATATTCTTCTCCGGAAATCTTTCTTGCCGTTCCGTCGGTGACTACTTCCTTCATAAATCCGGACAGGATATCGACTTCTTCTTCTGACATCAGTTCTTTGTATTTGACCGGTGCATACTGCTTTACAATGTCTCCGTCATACGTTTCGATGTGATCGATGTAGTATGGATTCATCATAGTGCCGCCGTTTGCCACGGTTGCAGCCACGAGTGCCATCTCAAACGGTGACACGACCGTCTCTCCCTGTCCAATCGCAGTCATCATCTCTTCTCCGTAGGAGGCATTGGATGACAGACGGAAAAGGCTCTGGCTGGACGGAAGATCAATCGGCAGATCTTTGTTAAAGAGGAACGACTCGCAGAGTTTCCGGTATGAATCATTGTTCACTTCCATACCGATCTGTGCAAAGGCACCGTTGCAGGAGTGGACAAATGCCTGCTCCAGATTTTCATATCCATGGACTTCTCCTTCGTAGCAGGTGATCCGCACATCTTCTTTGGAAATGCTTCCGTTACAGGTATAGTTGAAATTCTGGTAATCATCCGGATGTTCCCGGATATATTCCAGCGTTGTGAGGATCTTAAAGGTAGATCCCGGCGGATACTGCCCCTGCAGTGCACGGTTAAAAAGGGAACTGTTGCTGTCGTCATTAATCAGTGCATCCCAGTCCTGCTCGATCGTATTCGGATCAAAATCCGGTTTGGAAACCATCGCCAGTACCTTTCCGGTGGACGGCTCCAGCACCACGATCGCACCTTTGTTGTCACCAAGTGCATCATAACATACCTGCTGCAGCTGTGTGTTCAGTGTCAGCACAAGGCTGTCCCCCTGTACTTTGGTATCCAGCTTTTCTTCCCGGATCTGATCCAGGATGGAGGCATGACTGCTCAGCAGATCATAATTATGGACCGACTCGATACCGGACTTACCATTTGTTGCATAACCGACAATATGTGCAAACAAATTGCTGTACGGATAGCTTCTGCTCTCTGTCCCGTCTTCTGCAATGTCTGTCTGTGCCAGGACGTTGCCGTCCGCAGAATAAATATTGCCTCGGATGATCTGTTCCTGGTAAGCAGACTGTTTTGTATTGTACTGGTTATTATTAATATCATCCCGCAGCACCACATTAAAATAGATCAGATAACCTGCCATTGAGAGAAACAACGCCACCATCAGATAACTGACACGAACCAGCCCCTTGTTCTTGATACGGCGGATGCGTTCTTCTTCCTCGTTATCATAGTCATCATAATCCTGATCCAGATAATCCTCATCCGGATCAGCCTGTGCATCTCTTCCTTTTCGCCTAGTACTATCGGTAGTTTTGCGGCTCTTCATAATATTCTTCATCTTCAAATGAATCATCCTCGTCTTTTCTTAGTATATAGAGTCCCTGGATCACAGAGAACATGATCAGTGTACTGAGCATGGAACTTCCTCCGGAGCTGACAAACGGAAGCGTGACACCGGTCATCGGGATCATCTTCATGGAACCGCCGATCGTTAAAAATACCTGGATCGCATACGTGCAGGCAAGTCCAAGTGCCACATAACGGTAAAAATTCTTCGTCATTTTCATTGCGATATTGACAAACATGATAAAGCAGCTCATACAGATCAGAATCGTGCAAATGCAGAAAATACTTCCCATCTCTTCGGCGATCGCCGCAAACATAAAGTCCTGATCCACATAAGGGATCTCGGTCGGTGATCCCTGATACAGACCGGTACCGAACCAACCGCCGGCCGCGATCGCAAACAGTGCCTGTGCCACCTGATAGCCGCTTCCTTCATAAACACTGAATGGATCTTTCCAGATCTCCACGCGGACACGGACATGGGCAAACAGGAAATACGCTGCCACGGCTGCCACCACAAACGCTCCGAATCCAAGAGCCAGCCATTTCCAGTCACGCGTTGCCACATAAAGCATGATCAGATAGGTCATAAAATAGATCAGTGCACTTCCAAGGTCTGTGGAGATCACAAGGATCAGTACATGGACAGCCGCCAAAATGGTAGTTTTGACAATCTGCGAAAATTCGGTCGATTTTGATAACATTCCGGCAATGCAGAATACATAAATAATCTTGACAAACTCCGATGGCTGTAGGGTAATGCCGGCAATCGTCAGTGACAGCTTTGCACCATTTGTCACCGTTGCCATGACCGCAACCGCTACCAGAAGTCCGATGCCAAGGATAGCATAGACCACAGCAAATTTCGTGATAAATTTCAGTTTGCTGATCAGCCACGGCACGATCAGAGCGATCACCGTTCCGATCACACAGATCTGAAACTGTTTGACTGACTGATCATAAGACAGTCTTGTAACCATAATAAAACCGATCGTGATCAGCATACACATGTTATTGATCGCAAGTTTGGAAGCTTTCGGATACAGATGCCTGAAAAAGATCAGTGTCGCTGCCAGATACAATGCCTGTTCCCCGTAAAAAAACAGAATCTGGGACTGGTTCATCTGAAGGTACAGTACCATAAAAGCCACAAAATGGAGACAGAACATCACCACATTCTGTCTGATAAAGAGGAATTCTCTCGCTTCCTCGCTCCGCTTAGCAAAGATCAGAATACTTTGCAGCGTATAGATCACCATCAAAGTGATCAGAACATATTTTGAAAATTCTATGATCAGTTTATCCACCGTTTCACCTACTCCACTCCTCGTTTGTAGTGTCCTCTTGTAAATTCATATCCCGGCTCTCCCAGTTCTTCTCCCCAAAGATATTCTTTCACAAATCGCTTCGCGACTGCCGCCGCTTCTTTGTTGCTTTCTGTCGTAAACGCCAGCCGTACAGATGCCGGGCTGCATTTTCGCACCTCTTCGCTCCATCCGTGCAACGAAACCGGAACAGAATTGTAAATCACATTATAACAGTAACTGCAGCAGTTTTTCACCGGAAATTCTTTTCCCTTGCGATCACGTACCTTAAAAAGCTCCGGCGTTTTCTGACAGTGTCCGGCACTTTTTTTCAGACACTGTGTGCTTGTCATGACCGGAATCCTTCCGTAGACCAGCATTTCATCGCCATCGCAGTCACGCTCTTTCAATTCTTTGAACGTAAGCTCTGCAGGGCAGACAAAAAAACTGCAGCCCAGATTTCTTAAAAACGCTTTCGCTTCTTTATTATAAGCATAAACATTGTAATCTGCTGCCCAGGTTCCGTCATATCCGATCTGCTCCAGATATGCGATCTGCTCCGTATTTTTGACCATCATTCCGTCAAAACAGGTCATATACTGCTTCATCTGCTGATCCCACAGTTCCTGATCTTTTGTCCGGAACAGAGACGGAAAAATGTACCAGAGCTCCTTTTTCTGCCCCTGGCATCTCTGTGCCATCGACGGAATCTGTTCACACATCCGAAAATCCAGAAAGCATTTGCTGTCAAGATAAATCCTTTTGACGCCTTCTATTTGCAGCATTTCTTCAAACAGGTCTGCCCGTTCGATCGATACAGAAAGCTTTGCTTTCTTTTCTTGCTTCCCGTCATTGGCAGATTTTTCTGCTTCCACTTTTTCCATCTCCGGGCTGTTTTCTCCTGTTTTCCCGGATTTGTCAGATTTTCTCTGATAAGCCTGCAGCTGTTTTTCCTGTAATGCTTCCAGAGCCCCCCGTCGAAGTTCATTGAAACTCTGCATCGGAAGAAAACACTCCTCATCCATCACAACCTGAAGATGTTCAAACAGATACGGCGAATTTCCAGTACGCATCATCTGTTTTCTTACACGTTCCTCCGCAATCGGCTGTTTCTGTGCCGCCTGTACAATCGCTCCGCTCTGGGAGGCCGTGATCCTGCCTTCCGGCCCGTCATATGTCACCGTCAGTATAACAGGTTTCCCTTTAAAAATCATTAACTTGCCCTTAATTTTTTCATAGAGGATCTTCCCGATATACTTCTCTTTCAGTCCTTCCATCAGTTTTGCATTGTACGTGCGATTCCAGATGCCTCCCTTCTGCAGTCTGCCCGCATCGCGGACTTTCATGGAAAAGATCCTGCCTTTTTTCACATCTTCCGCTACCGTTGCGGACTCCAGCATATCACCTTTTTGCAGATTTTCCAGTGCTTTAAAAGTAAGCTGTCCGCCTTTTCTCTGTTCCAGAAGCATGGCACCTTCTGTCCCGTAGTGATTCTGCCGCTTCATGGACATCATCGACACACCATGGTATCTCTGATAATATCCTGTGGAAAAACCGCCCCGGTTATACAGATCCATCAAATCCTGGATATCTTTTTTCTCCACATGATATCCTTCTTTTCCTTTTTTACGGTAAAGATCCACATATTTGCGGTACATGGCTGCCACACCTGCCGCATACTCCGTTCGCTTCATCCTGCCTTCGATCTTCAAAGAATCCACGCCCGCTTCCAGAACCTCCGGCAAAATCTGCAAAGTACAGATGTCTTTCGGACTTAGCCAGAACTGCTCTTTTCCTTCATATACATAAGGAAGTCTGCACGGCTGTGCACAGCGTCCACGGTTCCCGCTGCGTCCTCCGATCATACTGCTCATCAGACACTGACCGGAATAACAGTAACAAAGTGCCCCGTGCACAAAACATTCGATTTCCAGAGAAGTATTCTGCCGGATCGCTGCGATCTCCTCCAGGCTGATCTCTCTTGCCGGAACAACTCTGGATGCTCCCAGTTTTTCCAGTAAAGCTGCACTTTGCACGGAATGGACCGACATCTGTGTGCTGGCATGAAGATCCAGATTAGGAAATTCTCTTTTCAAAAAAGCAAATGCCCCGAAATCCTGCACGATCACGGCATCCAGACCCTGCTCATAAAACGGCACCAGCCAGTCTGCCAGTTGATAAATCTCCGACTGTTTCATTAGCGTATTGGTTGTCAGATATAATTTTTTATTGTGCAGATGACAGTAATCAATGCATTCTGACAACTCCTCATCAGACAGATTGTTTGCATACGCCCTCGCGCCAAACATTCTGCCTCCTGTATAGACTGCATCTGCACCTGCATACAATGCAGCTTTTAATCCTTCGATCGAACCTGCCGGTGCCAGAACTTCTGTTTCCACAAAATCCCTCCTGTACTTTTCATGGCAAAAGCCACCTGTTTTCATGTAAACTTAAAAAGGTTGGCAGACGCAATGCCGAACTGCCTTTTCTCCGGCTCTTTGTGTCGTTCCAACCTCTGTCTGTATTACTTGCCCAATTCTGTCTCCAGTTTTACAATCTGCTTCTGGTACTCTGTTGTCTGTTCTTTTAAAGCTTCCAGCTCTTTTGCTGCATCTTCCAGCTTGATCTGAGTGGAGATCAGTTCATGTTTCAAATCGTACAGTTCCTGATCTTTCTGTGCCAGCTCTTCTTCGACCATCTCCACCTGATTCTTGGCTTTAAAATAATCATCTGCAACATTCAACTCCAGCAGGATGCTTTTCAACTCCTGGGACAGTCTTGTGTAACCATCCAGTTTTTTTAATTCTGCCAGTTTGTTATTGATATATGTGGCAACCCGCTGCAGATACTCTTCACTCTCATATCCACTCAGGGTATAAATCTTCCCATCAATGAGTACTTCCGTTTTGTTTTTGGATGACATCCTGTGTACTTCCTCTCTTTCGGTAATTACTTGACGCATGATCTTTCCCTATTATAACCTCATATCGCAATTATTTACAAGAGAATATTACAAATCTTTTTCATTTCGTTTCTTCTTTTTCAATTCCAAGGTGCTGATACGTAAGATCTGTGACCACTCTTCCCCTCGGTGTACGCATGATAAACCCGTTTTTGATCAGAAACGGCTCATAAACTTCTTCGATCGTTCCGGCATCCTCACCGATTGCCGCTGCCAGGGTATCCAGCCCGACCGGACGGCCCATAAATTTCTCTGTCATCGTATAGAGGATCCGGCGGTCCGTCTGATCAAGTCCACAGGAATCCACCTCCAGAAGATCCAAGGCGAAGGATGCCACTTCTCCTGTGATCTTTCCATCGTAACGCACCTGTGCAAAATCGCGGACACGTTTCAAAAGACGGTTTGCAAGCCTTGGCGTTCCCCTGGAACGTTTGGCAAGCTCGGCGGCTCCCTGCGGATCGATCTCCACATTCAGTACATCCGCCGACCGCATGATGATCGTCTGCAGCTCTTTTTCTGTATAAAATTCCAGGTGATGTACCACTCCGAAACGATCCCGCAAAGGTGCCGTCAGAAGGCCTGCCCTTGTCGTTGCCCCGACCAGTGTAAATTTCGGCAGATCCAGGCGGATCGATCTGGCGGAAGCTCCTTTTCCGATCACAATGTCGATCGCATAGTCTTCCATAGCCGGATAGAGTACCTCCTCCACCTGACGGTTCAGACGGTGGATCTCATCTACGAAAAGCACATCGCCCTCCTGCAGATTATTAAGGATTGCCGCCATCTCCCCCGGTTTTTCGATCGCCGGTCCCGAGGTGATCTTGATATTTACCCCCATCTCATTGGCAATGATACCGGCAAGCGTCGTCTTTCCAAGTCCCGGAGGTCCATAGAAAAGGACATGATCCAGCGTATCGCCTCTCTGCTTCGCCGCTTCGATATAAACTTTTAAATTTTCTTTTGCTTTTTCCTGTCCAATATACTGTTCTAATGTCTGCGGTCGCAGATTTTTTTCAGAAGATACATCTTCCTCCAGAATATCCGTTGTGATAATTCGCTTTGCCATTTTTTTCCTCTTTTTATTTATTCTAAGATCTTAAAGTCAGAAGATGCCCTGCGATTTCAGACTTTTAACCCCGGCATCATTCCAGTTTCAGATCAGATCATTCTTTTCAGTGCTGCTTTCAGTATTGCCTCGGTGTCCATATCATCTCCCGGCTCCACCTTCTGCACGGCACGCAGAGCATCCGCCGGACTGTAGCCGAGAGCTGTCAGGGCTTCCACTGCTTCTCCTCTTGCATTCGGAAGCGTCTCTTCTGCTTCCTGTTCATGCAGAAGCTTCTTCTCAAATGCATCCTCAAGATCCAGCTTGTCTTTCAGTTCCAGGATCATTTTTTTCGCCGTCTTCACACCGATCCCCGGTGCTTTGGCGATGGTTTTTGCATCTTCCGACAAAACGGCAAATCTCAAATCATCTGCTGAAAATGCAGTCAGGATCCCAAGTGCCGCCTTCGGTCCGATCCCGCTGACACCAAGCAGCAGTGAAAAAACTTCCAGATCATCCTTGTGCTGAAATCCATAGAGCTGCATCGCATCCTCTTTTACGTGAAAATAAGTGTGAAGCTTCACCTGACTGCCCATTTTTGTCAGCTGCTCCGACTCTCTTCCCGATATATAAATACGATATCCGATTCCATGGACATCCAAAATCACACTTCCCGGAAGTGTCTCCACAAGTTCCCCTTTGATATACGCGATCATATTTTCCCCTCTGTTGTTCTGTTTTATATTCCAAACCGTTACGTGATTTTTTCCAGAACGGTTAGTCTCTGTCTTTTTTTCCATGTCTCATCTGATATATACAGATGATATCCCATCGCATTTCCAACCTGCCAGTCATAAAATGCCTTTTTTTCTTCCGCCAGTGCTTCCAGAATACTCATAATTGTTCCGCCATGGACGACGATCGCCGCAGAATATTTCTTTTGCTCCAAAAGTTCCGCCACAATCGTTTTAAAAGCTTCCACACAGCGTTTCCGGAAATGGCTCTGCTCTTCGCCCGCCGGAAACGGCAGTGTCCCGTTGCTGTCAAGCCATCTTTGATAATCCGCATCACCGGATAATTCCTGAAAATTTTTGTTTTCATATCTGCCGAAATCGCATTCCCGCAGATCTGAAACCACAGAAATAGACTGCTTTGGAAACAGGATCTTCGCACTTTCCCTGCACCGCAGCATCGGACTTACAAAAAGTGCCTCCACTGCCGGATACTTTTTCGCATCTGCCATCTGCATAAGACTTTGCTTTCCTTCTTCGCAGAGCGGTTCGTCCGTTGTCCCGATATATCGCCCTTCCAGATTTCCTTTTGTTTTTCCGTGTCGTATCAGATAAATATCCATATTATATCGTTCCCTTTTTTTGTTTGCTGTCCACTGCTCACAGTGATGCACATCATGCATCGCAATGCCCGGTTCTTCTGTGCACCTCTGCCATCTACCAGGATGCTGCATCATTTGATTTTTGTTCCGATACCGCAGACTACACGATACACTGCATCTGCCTCAGAAGCAATCTCCGTGCAGACACGCCCGGTTGTCTCCCGGTAGTTCCGGTCAAACACATCCATCGGAACCACGCCGTATCCGAGTTCGTTGCTGATCAAGACAAGATCCGGATTCTTCATCCACAGCTGTTCTGCCAGATCCTGCACACTCATTTCCTGCTCCAACATTCTTCGGATATACTCATGGAAATGAAACAGCACTTTTGCATGGTAAATATCCGAAAAAGCACAGCTTGTGCCATCCGTAAAATCTTCTCTTTTCTCGTTCAGAAGTTTCTCTGCAAACGCCTTTTTCCCCTGAAACGTTCCTCCTACGATCAATATCATATATGATATCTCCATTTCTCATATGATTTTTATCTTTTGACATCCTTATCGCAAGATACACAGTCGACCTTGTATGACAAGCTCTTAACGTAAAACAATACGAAGTCCGATCACGCAGACTGCCATAAACAGTTCGCAGTTCTGAAGGAAGAATCCTGCCAGATCGCCGGTGATCCCGCCAAATTTTTCATAAGATAAATGGCGGTACCAGAAAAATACCAGCAATGCCCCGATCAGCTCTGCCGTTCCGTACAGTGGATCCAGATACAGCAAAAGTCCGGCACATACGATCAGATAACAGATCATCACGATCCGCACTCTGCTCTTTAATGCCATGTCTGAAAACGTCGCTGCAAGCCCTGTATTTTTCGCCATACGGAAAGATACCAGTGAAAGTCCGCTCAATGTCCTGGAAATGACAAAACCGATTGCCAGAAGTCCTATTGTATGGGCATCTGCCTCGGAATAAATCCCGAAATCCAGAACAAACCAGCAGATCCCTATGATAATCGCAAATGCTCCGGCATGCGAATCTTTCAAGATCTCAAGCTTTTCTTCTTTTGTTTTATAAGAACTGAGTGCATCTGCTGTATCCAGAAGACCATCCAGATGGATCCCTCCGGTGATCAGAACCGGGATCAGGATCAGAACTGCTGTAAAAAGCAGACTTCCAGAGAGCTTCGCTCCGACAAGCATATTCCACAGAAGCGTTGCCGCTCCGATCACAGCCCCGACTGCCGGAAAAAAGCAGATACAGTACTGCATACTTTCTTTTGTCCATTCCACCTGCGGCATTGGGATCTTCGAATACATCGAAAAAGCAACGCACAAACTTCTTCCTATATTTTTCATGCCATTCTCTTCTTTCCTGCTGCCAGAAACAGCAGCTGTGATATCAAAATTTTTTACTTTATCCGAAGCGGGATACCGTAAACTACCTCATAGCAGACATCGGAAATTTCCGCCAGATATGCATTGATCCTTCCGAGCAGCCTCTGATAATTTTCCGTCTCTTTATCATAGACCATACCATCTGAAAAAATCTCATTCGTGACAACGCAGACATCTGCCGCCTGCTCTTTCAGATGTAAAATCCCATCACAGATTGCCTCATAAGCGTGTTCTTTTGCCCCTTCCGGCGAAAAAACTTCATTTGCCGCCAGATTGGACATACATTCCAGGAGCACCGCCGTGTCCTTTGGAATCCTGACATGGACAAGATCCGTCGGACATTCCAGGGTATCAAAATGCTTCTCTTTTCGCATTTTTCTGTGGCGTTTCACACGCTGTCTGCTCTCTTCATCAAAACAGACCATCGTCGCAATATAGAGCCTGTTTTTCTCCGGAAATTTCAGGATCTGTTCTTCCGCAAAGGCAGATTTCCCGCTGCCGCTGCCTCCTGTCACCGTAACAAACATCGCATCCCCCTCCTCAGAGCAAGTGCTCATACTGCTCAATGCTTGCCTCTTCAAAGGTACTCATGCTGTTATAAACCACACAGGCAAGATCAAGGATTGGAAACAGTGTCAGGGCTCCGGTGCCCTCTCCAAGATGCATCTCACAGTCCAGCATGGCATCTAATCCCAGTTTCGATAGAATCATCTGTGCCGCCGGTTCTTTTGACAGATGAGAAGCAATCATATAATTTACGCAGTTCGGGCAGATTACATACGCTGCCAATGCTGCAGCTTCAGAAATGATCCCATCGATCACAACCGGAATCCCCTCTGCCGCACCGCCGAGGAACAGACCTGCCATCCCGGCAAGGTCAAATCCTCCGACTTTTGCAAGCACATCGATGCCGTCCGCCGGATCCGGCTGATTTACCTGGATTGCCTGATGGATCGCAGATATCTTCTTTGTCAGCCCGGAAGTAGAAAGCCCTGCACCTCTTCCTGTTACCGCCTCAACCGGAATCCCCAGAAAAACGGCTGCCAGAGCACTGCTGGTGGTGGTATTTCCAATCCCCATCTCTCCGGTTGCAAGGATCTGATAACCTTTTTCCTTTAATTCCCGAACAATGCGGATGCCAGTCTCGATTGCCTGCACTGCTTCCTGCCTGGTCATCGCCGGACCTTTTGCCATATTTTTCGTGCCATACGCCACTTTTTCATTTCGAAGAGAAGTATTTCTTGCGATCCCGATATCGACCGGGAAGATATCCGCTCCGGTCGATCGGCACATAATGCTGGAAGTTGCCTTGCCAGACAGCATATTTTCTGAAACAATCGCTGTCACTTCCTGCCCGGACTGCGTGACTTCCTCTTCTACCACACCATTATCTGCACACATCACAACCAGTGCCTTTTTATCCAGATGGATCCTTTCATTTCCGGTCATCCCGGCGATCCGCACCAGAGCATCCTCCAGTTTGCCAAGACTGTGCAACGGCTTTGCGATCGAATCCCAGTGCTGCCTGCACCGCTCCATCGCTTCCTGTGATGGTTTCTTGATTTTCTCTAATGTCTCTTCCAGAATCATGATCGTCCTCTATTCTTCTATTTCCTGTAAATTGTTTTGCTTTGTTTCAAGTCGAACGCACGTGAGACTTGGTGCGTGATTCTACACTTCGTTATATGCCAACAGATTGTTTTGTACTTTGTACTCTCACAATTATTTTGATCCCAAAGGATACTTGCGAATCGCTCCATTACAAAGTAACGCCCGCAATCTGTGCTCTACTTCGTTTGGCACTAAACGAGTGTCACCGATATCCAATTCATTATAACAGGAAAAAAACGGCTTCGCAACAAAAAACAGCAGTCAGTTCGAAAATATGTTCTCTTCGTCTGACCGCTGTCTTTTTTACAATAAAGATAATGCAAGGGAAAGTTCTTCGTTGTAACGCGTGGTATACGCCGGATATGTTTTTTTGCGGTATGCATACAGTTTCTGTAAAAACTGCTCGTCCGTCGTACTGTTTTTGATTCCGGCCGCTTTGACTGCTCCTGCTGCCGTCCACTGACCGTGCTGGATGGAATAGCTAAATACTGCTCCTTTTACAATATCCGGTCTTGCATCCATATTGATATTAAATTTGCTCTGCAGATATCCTGCCGTCACATCATAATATTCACGCTTTGCATAAGCATCCTGATAAGAAGCAAAGCCTTTCGGCGATTTGTTGTAGATCGTTCTCCATGCCGCATAGAATTTCGTATTTCCCTTCAGCAGTGATTTCTGACTGTCAGTGTATGCCGCATATTTTTTAAATTCTGCAAAAAATGTCGGATTGCTCTCATAACAATATTTCACAAATGGAAGCAGTGAATAGCGATAGTCAAACTGATATTTGCCACAGGCATTGCCATTGTCTCCACCAACCTGTGCATAGGCTGCCGTTCCTGACTCAAACGTCGTAAAAAACAACATCTTGTCTGTGATATTATCATCCCTGTCCTGAATGTTTGCTGTACACCTTCCATTCAGGTCAATGTTATAGACAACGCCGTCAATCGTGACTGCCTTGTTTTTCTGCATGACACCTTTGGCATTGAAATAATATGTAACACGGTCAACAGAAAGCAGACCAACTGCTGCAGCAGAACCATTGTCCGGATCCAGATAATATTTCTTTCCTTTCGAATCAAGCCAGCCGCTCTGCAAACCTCCGTCTTTTGCAAAATAATAACGTTTTCCGTCAATCACCTGCCATCCGGTCACACGGTAATATTTTTCACCGGTATAGTAGGTTTTACCGATCCAGTGAAACCAGCCCTGAAGACAGATTCCTGTATTTTTCTGAAAAAAGTAATACTGCTTGTTGATATATCTCCAGCCTGTCAGCATATAACCTTTCTTTTTTCTGAAATAATAGCGATATCCCTCGATCCTTCTCCAGCCGGTCGCTCTCGCACCATTTTTCTTCGGATCCAGATAATACTTCCGTTTTCCGAGCTGGATCCAGCCAAGCTGCTTTTCACCTTCCGGGGTATAATAATAATATTTTTTATTAATTTTATACCAGCCGCCTTTAAAATTCTCAATCCATTTTCCGTCTTCACCCACAAAATATTCGCCAATCCACTGGTTTTTCACAAGGGAACCATCCGAACCGGCATAGTAATCGCCAACCCACTTGTTCCTCACCAGTTTGCTGCCTCTGTAAGCATACCAGACACCATCAACATCCTTCCAGACTGCCTTTCTTGCAGCCTCCGCCCTCTGCGGCATACAAAGCATCGCAAACATCACTGCGAATACTGCCAGTATGATTCTTCTTTTTCTCTTCATTATTTATCCTTTCCCCCACACTTGTCAAAACTGATCTGTAACTAAATATCAAACTATTTGTTACAAATCTGTTACATTTCATCGCCATTATAGACGAAATTCCTGTATTTGTCAAATGTATTCCCGAGAAAATACAACCTGTACCTGTGGGGAAAATAAAAATCATGAAAGAAACTTCTGCCTTACTTTCATTTTATATGTTTTTCAAGCCACCAGATCAAAATCCCGACATACGGAATCTTCGGATCATCCATCGACTGAATCTTTTCTAACCTTCGTTTGCAATACAAAGATATATCACCATTTCCACATCTTTTTTTCACATCAAAAATCAGACTTTCCAGCACTTGTTTTCTGTTTTCCTGAAATGATGAATTTGCTCCAGTGAACTACCCATTGTCTAAAGCCAATGGGCTTCCTGCTTCGCAGACCTCGTAA
>ENA-OUQI01000423-OUQI01000423.1-human-gut-metagenome-genome-assembly--contig:-NODE-423-length-33549-cov-6.445811_pt1 | contig 33549 bp, 28 predicted proteins | sample MGYA00237953_ERZ548840 | MGnify/ENA primary metagenome ERZ548840 (study PRJEB26490, sample SAMN05194690) | human gut metagenome | biome: terrestrial biome; feature: human-associated habitat; material... | reverse complement strand
AGCAACAGCAACAGCAACAGCAACAGCAACAGCAACAGCAACAGCAACAGCAACAGCAACGGCAACAGCAACGGCAACAGCAACAGCAATAAGGTATAGGAGGCATGAGTATGTTAAAGAATATTCTGGTAGGTCAGTCAGGCGGACCGACAGCGGTTATTAATTCATCATTATATGGAGTGATTGAGGAAGGACTTAGAAATAAGGAAAAGATTGGCACTGTGTATGGCATGGTGCATGGAATTGAGGGATTTCTGGCAGGCAATTTTATTAATCTTTCTGAAGTGGCAGATAATGAGCCGATTGATAGATTAAAGATAACACCGGCTTCTTTTCTTGGAAGCTGCAGGTATATGCTTCCAGAAGATTTAGGGGATAAGGTGTATGATAAATTGTTTGATACATTTGCACAGATGAACATTGGATATGTGTTCTATATTGGTGGCAATGATTCAATGGATACAGTGTCAAAATTATCAAGAGTGGCATTATTGAAGAAATCGGACATAAGATTTATAGGTGTACCTAAGACAATTGATAATGATCTTGTAATGACAGATCATACTCCAGGGTATGGTTCAACTGCAAAATATGTTGCTTCAACATTAAAAGAAATTATACTTGACGCAACATGTTATGCACATCCGTCTGTGACAATTGTTGAACTTATGGGAAGGCATGCAGGCTGGGTTACAGCGGCATCAGTACTTGCAAGAACAGAGTATAGCAGAAATCCTTATCTTATATATATGCCAGAGCATGCATTTGATATGGAAGAATTCAAGAAGTCACTTAAGGCGGCACTTGAACAGGAAACTGCAGTTGTTGTGTGCGTATCAGAAGGAATTGCGGACAAAGACGGCAGATTCATATGTGAATATGCAGATGCAGCATCGGTTGATGGTTTTGGACATAAGATGCTTACAGGCTGTGGAAAGTATCTTGAAAATTATGTTAAAGCAGAATTTGGAATCAAATGCAGAAGTATTGAGCTTAATCTTCCACAGAGATGTTCATCACTTCTTGCTTCAGCAACAGATATTGATGAAGCTGAAAAAGCAGGAAAGGCAGCGGTTGTAGCAGCTCTTGACGGTGAAACTGGAAAAATGATTACATTTGAAAGAGATGATACTAACGGATATGAGATTAATTACGGACTTGCAGATGTGAACGATATATGCAACAAGGAAAAGAAGTTCCCAGCAGAGTGGATAACCGCAGAGGGAACAGATATTTCTGATGAGTATATTAAGTATGTAAGGCCACTTATTCAGGGAACTAATATTGCTGAATACTCAGATGGTGTTCCGGTTCATCTGAAGCCTGCTTATTACAGATAAGATTAAATATTAAATAAAAATAAAAATGACAGCGTGCTATTGACAGCGTGCTGTCATTTTTGTAATATAGCAAAGCGACTTAAGATTTTTATTAAAAGAATGGCAGGTTCGTATGCCGTTTTGTTATGAAGGGAGCAGATATGCAGCGAGAGTCACTCCATTGTGGAGAGCTTATAAAGCGTCTTAATGATATTCTTGGAAGATGTGCCAATGAGGAGTTAAGAGCAGATGACATGACATCTTCACAGGTTAAGATGCTTATGATAATTAATGAAACTAAAGATGAATGTATTACGCTTAAGGAGCTTGAGAAGCACTTTGGCGTAGCCCAGGCGACAATAGCGGGAACAGCAGCAAGGCTTGAAAAGAAGGGGATGATAGAAAGCTTCTATGACCCTTCAGATAAGAGAGTCAAGCATGTGAGAATAACAGACAAGGGCAGAGCCATGTGCGTTCATGCAGGCAAGGCAATGCATGACAAAGAAAAATGGTTTCTTTCAGCGCTTTCTGCTGATGAAAAAGAAGAATTACACCGTCTGTTACAAAAAGTATACGATGATGTGAATAACTGTGAAAGGAAGTGTAAGAAATGTTAAAAACTTTATCGGCATATATTGGTGAGTATAAAAAAGTCTCGATAAAGACGCCAATATATATAATTGTTGAAGTTATTATGGAGATACTTATTCCGTTTGTTACGGCAAGTATTATCGATAAGGGTATTCAGGCGGGAGACATGAGCAAGGTGTTAATGTATGGCGGACTTATGCTTGTGCTTGCATTTATAAGTCTGTTTGCTGGAATTCAGGCAGGAAAATATGCGGCTTTGGCCTCTACCGGATTTGCATGTAACTTAAGAGAGGGAATCTATTCGAATATCCAGAACTTCGCATTTTCTAATATAGACAAATACAGCACAGCAGGTCTTATTACCCGTATGACTACTGATGTTACAAATGTGCAGAATGCATATCAGATGATTTTAAGAATTGCAGTAAGAGCACCACTTATGATGATATGTAGTATGGTTATGTGTTTTGTTATCAATCCTACATTAAGTCTTATATTCTTAGGTGCGCTTATTCTTCTTGGGTTTGTACTTTTCTTTATTATATATAAGGTGACTCCAATATTCACAGAAGGTTTTGCCAAATATGATGATTTAAATGCAAGTGTCCAGGAGAATATCACAGGAATCAGAGTTGTCAAAGCATTTGTAAGAGAAGACCATGAGAATAAGAAATTCAGTAAGGCTGCCGAGAATCTTTATAAGATATTTGTTAAGGCAGAATCATGGCTTGCTTTCAACAATCCTATTATGATGTTTGTTATATATGGAAGTATTATTGCGCTTTCGTGGTTTGCGGCACATTTTATTACAGATGGAACTATGACAACGGGTAATCTGACATCAATGTTTTGCTATGTAATGAGCATGATGATGGCACTTATGATGCTTTCTATGATATTTGTTATGGTATCAATGAGTGCAGCGAGTGCAAGACGAATTGCTGAGGTTCTTAACGAGAAGGCAGATATAACTAATCCTGAGAATCCGGTGATGGAAGTACCTGATGGAAGAATTGATTTCAACCATGTGAACTTCACATACAAGAAGGACAGCGACAAGGATGCCCTTGAAGATATAGATATCCATATAAATGCGGGTGAGACAATCGGTATTATCGGCGGAACTGGTTGTGGTAAATCAAGCTTCGTTAATCTGATAAGCCGTCTGTATGATGTTAAGGACGGTTCCGTATGTGTAGGCGGAATTGATGTAAGAGACTATGACCTTGAAACCCTTCGTAATGAGGTTTCAGTTGTTCTTCAGAAAAATGTGCTTTTCTCAGGAACTATTCTTGATAATTTGAGATGGGGCGATGAAAATGCGTCTGAGGAGGATTGCATTGAGGCATGCCGTCAGGCCTGTGCAGATGAATTCATTGAGAGAATGCCTGACAAATACAATACATGGATTGAGCAGGGTGGAAGCAATGTTTCCGGTGGTCAGAGACAGAGACTCTGTATCGCAAGAGCGCTGCTTAAGCACCCGAAGGTTCTTATTCTTGATGATTCAACAAGTGCTGTTGATACAGCCACAGACGCTAAGATTAAGAAAGCATTTGCAACAAAGATACCAGGAACTACCAAGATTATCGTATCACAGAGAATTTCAAGTATTCAGGACGCAGACAGAATATTGGTGCTTGAGAATGGCTGTGTGAGTGGTTTTGATACTCATGAAAATCTTGTTGAGAACAATAAGGTTTACCGCGAAATCTACGAGGTCCAGACACAGGGCAGCGGTGATTTTGACGAGGCAGGAGAATAGGAGGCAGCATATGGATAAGAATATTGATATGAAGAATAAAAAGAATAAAGAAAATCCACTTCCTCTTATGAAGAGGCTGCTTGGATATATTTTAAAGAATTACAAGTTTTCGTGTATAGCAGTGCTTGTGTGTATTCTTGTTTCAGCGCTTACAACACTGATAGCAACGCTGTTTATCCAGAAGCTTATTGACAGTTATATTATTCCGCTGACACAGTCAGCAGTACATGATTATGCACCGCTTGCAGGCGCACTTATCAAGCTCGCTGCAGTTCTTATGGTCGGTGTATTATGTTCATATTGCTACAACAGAATTATGGTAAATGTTGGTCAGGGAACTTTAAAGAAGTTGAGATTAGAGCTGTTTACTAATATGGAGTCACTTCCTATTAAGTATTTTGATACTCATGCACACGGCGATATCATGTCAGTATATACTAACGATATCGACACATTAAGACAGCTTATAAGTCAGAGTATACCTCAGGTTATCAATTCATGCATTACACTTGTATCTACATTTGTAAGTATGATTGTGCTTGATATTCCGCTTACAATCGTATCGGTTGTGATGGTTGTTATTATGCTTTATGTAACTTCTAAGCTGAGTGCACTTTCCGGAAAATATTTCGTTGAGCAGCAGAAGGATATCGGTAAGGTTAATGCTTATATCGAGGAAATGATGGAAGGACAGAAGGTTGTCAAGGTGTTCTGCCACGAGGATAAAAGTATTGAGCAGTTTAAGGAGATTAACAACAGGCTTCGTGAGAGTGCAAACAATGCGAACAAGGTTGCTAATATCACAATGCCTGTTAATGGTAATATAGGTAATATCAGCTATGTATTATGTGCAATAGTTGGTGGTATTCTTGCTCTGAGTGATTTTTCAGGACTTACTATTGGTACACTTGTTGCTTTCTTAAGTTTAAATAAGAGCTTCACACAGCCTGTAACACAGATAAGCCAGCAGGTGAGCAGTATCGTTATGGCGATGGCTGGTGCCGGAAGAGTATTTGAGTTATGTGATGAGAAGCCGGAGGTTGACGAAGGTTTCGTTGAGCTTGTAAATGTAAGATACAACAAGAACAATGAGCTTATCGAGACAGAAGAAAATACTGAGATGTGGGCATGGAAGAAGCCGGCAAAGGACGGCAGTAGTGCAGAGTACACAAGACTTGCTGGTGATGTAACATTTGACGGAGTTGACTTTGGCTATAATCCGGACAAAATGGTACTTCACGATATTAAAATGTATGCTACACCGGGGCAGAAGATTGCATTTGTCGGAAGTACCGGAGCAGGAAAAACTACAATTACTAATCTTATCAATAGGTTCTATGATATTCAGGATGGTAAGATCAGATATGATGGAATTAACATCAACAATATTAAGAAAAATGATTTAAGACGAAGCCTTGGTATCGTTCTTCAGGATACTAACCTCTTTACGGGTACAATCATGGATAATATCAGATACGGAAGGCTTGAGGCGAGTGATGAGGAATGCATCGCAGCAGCAAGACTTGCCAATGCTGACGGATTCATCAAGAGACTTCCTGATGGCTATAACACTGTGCTTCATGGCGGAGGTGCTAATTTAAGCCAGGGACAGAGACAGCTTCTTGCAATTGCAAGAGCAGCTGTAGCAGACCCTCCTGTACTTATTCTTGATGAAGCTACTTCATCTATTGATACAAGAACAGAGCGTCTTGTCCAGAAGGGTATGGATGCGCTTATGTCAGGAAGAACATCATTTGTTATTGCACACAGACTTTCTACAGTCCGCAATGCAGACTGTATTATGGTTATGGAACAGGGAAGAATTATCGAGCGTGGAACACACGACCAGCTCATAGAAGAGAAGGGCAGATATTATCAGTTGTATACTGGTAAGAGCATATCAGCGTAGAGACAGAAACAAAAAAGCAGGTGAGGAAATTCCCTACCTGCTTTTTATTATGTAATAAGATTATTATTATGCATTAATATTAAGATGTCTTGGAAGACCGTCTACCATGATTGGTGAAAGCTCAGCCTGGATAAGTGGTCTGATGTAGTGGATGAGGTCGTCTGTTACGAAGTCATCATCTGTAATCCACTCAAGAGGAACTTTCTTCTCGATGTTAGCAATCTGGTGAACATCATTAGTCTCTGTGATGCACATATATGGATCATCAGAAACTCTCTTAAGAACAACAACCTTACCTGTCTCGCCTTCAAATGCAGCCTTAACAGCAGCACCACCAACGTTGTATGCTTCTGTGATATCTGTACGGCTTGTCATATGAGCTGCACAACGCTGAAGTGTTGAAAGTTCGATAGCACGAGTCTTGATGCCAAGTTCAGCACCAATCTTGTTAGCAAGGAATTTAGCTGAACCAGCAAGCTGCTTGTGGCCAAATGCATCTACGAACTCTACATGCTCTGAAAGCTCGAATACATATCTTCCGTCAGCAACCTTAATACCTTCTGAAACAGCGATAACCATTGAACGGCCCTTAGCTGCAATTTCTTTAACTCTTGCCATGAAATGGTCGATATCAAATACTTTCTCTGGAAGGTAGATAAGGTCTACACCTTCGCAGTCATCACTCTTTGCAAGAGCAGCAGCGGCTGTAAGCCATCCGGCATTACGTCCCATAATCTCTACAATAGTAACTGTAGGATAATCATATACAAGACCATCTCTGATGATTTCCTTCATAGTAGCTGCGATAAACTTGGCAGCAGAACCAAATCCTGGTGTGTGGTCTGTAACAGCTAAGTCATTATCAATAGTCTTAGGTACACCCATGAATTTAATATCGCTTCCGGTAACGATTGCGTAATCAGATAACTTCTTGATAGTATCCATTGAGTCGTTACCACCAATATAGAAGAAATATTTGATATCAAGATCATCAAGAATCTTGAAAATTTTATCAAATGTTTCTCTGTCTTCGCTTATCTCAGGGAGCTTGTACCTGCATGAACCAAGATAAGATGAAGGTGTTCTCTTTAATAAATCGATATCCATTGTAGAGTTAATCTTCTCTGAAAGGTCAACATACTGACCATCAAGAAGTCCCTTAATACCGTGGAGCATACCATAAACTTTCTTAGCTCCTCTGTCTATGGCTGTCTTATATACCCCAGCAAGACTTGAGTTGATAACAGAAGTAGGTCCTCCTGACTGTCCAACTATAACATTACCATCCATATTATATTCTCCTCCGAATCATATTTCTGCATAAAAATGCAAGTGATTATGTGCATAGTTTAGCACAATTTCTATAATCATACAACTTAAATGTTGAATATATTAATAATTATATTTATGCAAATGTACAGGCATTTATGATATAATTCTTTCCGGGTATTTTTAATTTCGTATACACAAGTTTGCGTGCCTGTGTGGGCAGGCAGGAATGGAGAACTATATGTCAGTTAGGATTAATTCTTACAAAGGAAGAAGCATTAGACCGGTATACAAGGCGAGAATTAAGAAGGATGAATATTCTAATGCGATAGACAGGATATGTAATAGATATAAGTTAGGACACATTAAGCAGAATGAGTCTGGCAGGGAATATAAGAACAGGATGAATAAGCTGTTTTCAGATGATGTGATACAGAGTATGAAGAAATATTCGCATCATGGACGTACAAGCCTTTTCGGGCACAGCGTACATGTTTCTTATTATAATTATCTTGTGTGCAAGAAATTACATCTTGATGAGAAGGCAGGAGCTAAGGCAGGGCTTTTACATGACCTGTTTCTGTACGACTGGCACAAGTATTCGCCTAGGAAGGGTGAGAGACTTCATGGTTTTGAGCATCCTACAAAGGCACTTAAGAATGCAGGAAAGTATTTTGATATAACAGAAAAAGAGGGAGACATGATTGCAAAGCATATGTTTCCATTGACAGTTACACCACCTAAATATAAAGAAACATTTGTTATTGTACTTGTAGATAAATTCTGCAGCTTTAATGAGGTGCTGGATGATTTCATACACAGGAAGTTCTGTGGAGCAAAGGATACAAGAATTAAATGGTTTGGTGCAGGTAAGGGAGAGAAGCGATGAAATATTTAAGTGAAGAGCAGAATAAATGCTTTGTGGGAACCGGAGAACTTAATAAAGCTGGTGATAGTCTGGCTGTTTTCCTTGACAAATACGACCCTGATAAATATCAGAACCCATGCAACACGGTGGATACGCTTGTATTTACAAAGAAAGATTCACAGGTTAAGAGGATTCTGCTTATAAAGAGAGGCAATCATCCGTGTATTGGATTGTGGGCGTGTCCGGGAGGCTTTGTTGAGTTTAAAGAGAATCTATATGATGCGGCTTTAAGAGAGCTTCAGGAGGAAACCGGTCTGCATGATATTGAAGCAGAACAGCTTAAATCATATGGCGATTATGACCGTGATCCAAGAACAAGGATTATTACAACAGCATTTGTTGCATTGATAGATGAAGGCAGCCAGAAGGCTCAGGCTGGTGATGATGCAAGAGAGGCCGGATGGTTTGATATATCAGATGAGCTGGTTAATAAAACAGAGGATGAATCACAGGTTAAAGAAGAATGGCTGTGCAGGCTGTCCAATGCTGATAAGGATATCAGTATATGTGCAAGAGTAGAAGTTACCTATAGAAAGGGTATTCTTAAGAACCGTACTTATAAGGTTGTTGATGGCGACGGACTGGCAGCAGACCATGCAGCTATTATTCTTGAAGGATATCATCATGTTAAGGAGGCACTTAACGCATGAGTGAGAAGATGAAGAAGAGCGACAAAGTAAAGATGAGCAGCAGACCTAAGAATGATAGATTGAATAAATCGGACATCAAGAAGCAGACATGGAGAGCGGGCAACATGCTCTATCCTGTGCCAGCGGTTATGGTAAGCTGCGCAAGAAAAGGAGAAAAGCCTAATATTATTACCGTTGCATGGGCAGGAACTGTATGCTCTGATCCGGCAATGGTTTCGATATCAGTAAGAAAAGAACGCTACAGCCATGATATTATTAAGGAAACAGGCGAATTCGTTATTAATCTTACAACAAGAAAGCTTGCAAGAGCCACAGATTATTGTGGAGTAAAATCTGGCAGGGACGCTGACAAATTTGCAGACATGCATCTTACAGCAGCACCGTCAGTTAAGATTGAAGCTCCAGCAATTGCAGAAAGTCCTGTCAATATCGAATGTAAGGTGAAGCAGGTGTCAGAGCTTGGAAGCCATGATATGTTTATAGCAGAGGTTGTGGCTGTAAATGTGGATGAAAGCCTGTTAGATGAGAAGGGAACACTGCATTTGTCAGATGCAGACCTGATTGCATATTCGCATGGAAGATATTATGGCCTTGGAGATTTTATAGGTAAGTTCGGATATTCAGTGCAGAAGCCGGCTAAGGTAAAATCTTCCAGAAAGAAAAAATAGGGTTTACAAACCAAATGTGTTGTGCTAGTATAATTGTTACAAAATTGTTACAAAGATATTACAAGAAGATAACTATATATTAACACAATATTTGGAGGAACTCATGGAACGCTTGTCTAGATATGGCAGACGAATGAAGCTCACACTGATTAATACAATGACAGTTGCGAGTCTGGTCTGTATTATAGCAATTCCATTTTTGACAAAGAATTTATTAAAAACGGAAGCTAATTATTATAGTATAACTATTAACGGAATGAAGGTTGGGGCTGCCAACACAGAAGAAGAGGTTATTGTTGCACTTGCATCTGCAAGGCAGGAATTAAGTGCACAATATAATGAAGTTGTGTATATGGATCCTGACATTGAAATTAATAAGGAAGGCAGAACTGTAGCTCAGCGAATGAGTGTTGATGAACTTTCAGGTGCTATTTACAGCTATATGTTTGATAATGTTATGGATGTAGATTTCCATATGTATTATACAGTAAGATTTGGAGATTTTGTTGTAACTTTAGATTCTAAGGATAGTGTTATTGCATTATTTGAGAAGCTTATAGCAAAATATGATCCTAATAATGCTTTTACAGTTTCTCTTGATATTGTTGATGCAGCAACAGGTACTTATGGAATAAGCATTAATGAAAAGGCTACAGAAAGTACAGCAGCAGAAATCGTATCATCAGCTATCAGTGGAACAGCAGTTTCACAGGATGGAGAGACAGTTGCCAATGGTGATGGCCTTACAGGAATATCATTTGATACAGACGTTGTCATAGTCGAAGTACCAGCTGATAATGCGGTAACAACAACTGTTGATGAGGCATATGAAAATATAACTAAAGAACATGCAGAAAAGACAATATACACAGTAGAGACAGGAGATACATTGTCTGTTATTGCACAGAATAATGGTCTTAGCATGTCAGAATTGTTAAGCCTTAATTCTAATCTTTCAGAGAACAGCGTAATTGCACCTGGAGATTCAATAACTGTAACTGTTCCAAAGTCAGAGATATCTGTTATTACAAAATATCAGATGACTTACGAAGAGGATTATGAGGCTGAACCTAATTATCAGGATGATGATACTAATTATCGTGGAACTAATACTGTTATTTCAGAGGGAACAACAGGTCACAGAGCGGTAACAGCAGAAGTTACTTATTCTAATGGTAACGAAACAGGAAGAACATATATCAAAGAGGATATTATAAAAGAATCAATACCTAAGACAATTGCAGTTGGAACACTTACACCACCAACATATCTTAAACCTATATCAGGTGGTTCATTCTCATCTGGTTTTGGATACAGATGGGGAAGTCTCCACAAGGGAGTTGACTGGTCAGTTTCGCAGGGAACTACAGTTACAGCTGCAGCTGCCGGAACTGTAACAAGAGCAGGCTGGTTTGCTGATTATGGATACTGTGTTGATATCACACATAGTAATGGAACTATGACAAGATATGGACATCTCAGTTCTATAAAGGTAAGCGTTGGACAGAGTGTTACACAGGGACAGGCTATTGCAGCTTCTGGTAATACCGGTTACAGTACAGGTCCACATCTGCATTTTGAAATATGGGTTGGTGGAGTTCCTGTTAATCCGCTTAATTATGTTAATAAGAATTAGTAGTGTATAAAACAATAAGGCTGCCCTGATAAAGGACAGCCTTTGTTATGTAACAAAATGCAATTTCTGCATATAATTATAACAGGGGTTAATTTGTCATATTTTTATAAATGTATTTTCAGCGAAAATCTTTACAAATAAAAGTTCTGTGATATACTTTATAAGATGTGACTATTATGTTTAGAGGTGCTATATGGAACAATATGTTGTCAAGGGTGGAGTGCCACTCAGAGGAAAAGTTTCCATTGGTGGTGCAAAGAATGCGGCTTTAGGTATTCTTGCAGCAGCAATTATGACAGATGATACTGTAACAATTGAAAATGTACCTAATGTTAGAGACACAAGAGTTTTACTTCAGGCTATAGAAGGAATTGGTGCTAAGGTTAAGTATGTTTATAACAATTCCGTTCAGATAAATGGTGGTTCAATCTGTGATACCAATGTAGAATATGATTATATAAGAAAAATAAGAGCATCTTACTATCTGTTAGGTGCTTTACTTGGCAAGTACAATGAGGCTCATGTTGCACTCCCAGGAGGATGCAATATAGGAAGCCGTCCAATTGACCAGCATATCAAGGGCTTTAAGGCACTTGGTGCGGATGTTGATATAGATTGTGGAGTTGTACATGCAAAGGCAGAGAAGCTTACAGGAGCTCATGTTTATTTTGATGTTGTAACAGTTGGTGCAACAATTAATCTTATGATGGCTTCATGTATGGCAGAGGGAGACACTATTCTGGAAAATGCGGCTAAGGAACCGCATATAGTTGATGTAGCGAATTTCCTTAATTCTATGGGTGCTAACATTAAAGGTGCAGGAACTGATGTAATCCGTATCAAAGGCGTTAAGAGACTTCACGGATGTACTTATTCTATTATTCCGGATCAGATTGAGGCCGGAACATTTATGATGGCAGCAGCAGCTACACATGGTGATGTTGTTATTCAGGATATTATTCCTAAGCATATGGAATCAATATCTGCCAAGTTAATTGAGATGGGCTGTAAGATTGAAGAAGGTGACGACAGCTTAAGGGTTATAGCAGAAGGCTGTAAGCTTAAGAGTACTAATGTCAAGACTCTTCCATATCCGGGATTCCCGACAGATATGCAGCCACAGATTTCAGTTGTACTTGCACTTGCAGAAGGTTCAAGTATGGTAACTGAGAGCATATTTGAGAACAGATTCAAATATGTTGATGAGCTTGGAAGAATGGGTGCCAAGATTAAGGTTGAGGGTAACACGGCCTATATTGAAGGCGTTAAAAGTTTTTGTGGAGTGCAGCTTAATGCGCCTGATTTAAGAGCAGGAGCAGCACTTGTTATTGCTGCGCTCGCAGCAGATGGTATATCAGAGATTGATGATATCGAATATATCCAGAGAGGTTATGAGGATTTTGAAGGAAAGATTACTAACCTTGGTGGAATTATTAAAAGAGTTGATTCAGAAAGAGAACTTCAGAAGTTCAGGCTCAAGATAGGTTAATTGCAGGCTGTAGCGGATATTCCGTTACAGCTGTTTTAATTTATATTTAATAAAATTAATACATTTGTAATGTTGCAAATATCCATGTATATGGTAGTATTGAGAGGAAAAGGGGTTAATTATGAAGCTAAAGAATAAGTTGTATATTTCTTTCTGTATTATGGTTATACTTCCTGTGCTGCTGAGTGGTCTTGCTCTTGGAGGTCTGTATTGTGTACAGAAGGAAAGCATTGAGAGAACATATAATGTAGATGACGGAGAAATTTTTGTTGGCGTATATTCACCTATAATACTTTTTGGAAAGATTACTGACAGCATATACAAGGATATGAAGACTGAGGTTGATACTTCACCAGAGCAGTTTACTAATAAGGAATATCTTGATGAATTATCAGGAGAGCTGTCATCTAAGATGTCCTGTCTTGTTGTAAGAAGGAATGGAATTATTATATATAATTCAACAGAAGCACCAGACAGCGAAATTGTAAAGATTCTTCCTGATTATTCTGCTGATGAAGAGAATGTTTCTGATGTTGGAACTTACAAGGGTGGAGAGTACCAGAGTCTTATAAAACAGCTTAATTTTAAGGATTCAGAAGATAATTTTTACAGCGTGTCAATTGTTACTTCATTGAAACAGATTCTTCCACAGGTTAAGACATTTATAATGCAGGTTATATTTGTTATAATTATGGTACTTGTTATTACAAGTCTTGGACTTACTCTGTGGATATACAGTTCTATTGTTAAGCCACTTAATAAGCTGAAGCTTGCAACTGATAATATTAAAGAAGGCAATATGGATTTCGAGATGCCAAAGGTATCTAACAACGAAATCGGGGATGTATGCCGGGATTTTGAGGAGATGAGAGTCGTACTTAAGCAGAGTGCGGAGGATAAGATTAAGTCTGATGCCGAGGAAAAGGAGCTTATTAGAAATATTTCACATGACTTAAAGACACCGCTTACGGCTATTAAAGGATATGTTGAAGGCTTGCGTGACGGAATTGCCAACACGCCTGAAAAGCAGGCTAAGTATATCCGGACTATTGCTAACAAGGTTAATGATATGGACAAGCTGATTGATGAGCTTACTATATATTCAAGGCTTGATACCAACAGGGTTCCATACACATTTGTAAAATGTAATGTAAGTGACTACTTTGGAGACTGCTGTGAAGAGATAGGCACAGAGCTTGAGGCAAGCCAGATTGAACTGGAATATAATGACCATCTTACTGAGCCGGCATATATGAATGTTGATCCGGAGCAGCTAAAGAGGGTTGTTAATAATATTATAAGTAACTCGGTTAAGTATATGGCTGAGGGACGACAGGGAAAGATTAAGATTGACCTGTATGATGAAGGCGACTACATTCATGCGATATTCTCAGATAACGGTATTGGCATTGCAGCTAAAGATGTTGAGAGAATATTTGAGCGTTTCTATAGAACTGATGAATCAAGAAACAGCAAGCATGGTGGAAGTGGTATAGGCCTTGCAATTGTTAAGAAGATTGTTGAGGACCACAAAGGAAAGATATGGGCAGAGAGTGTAGAGGGCGAAGGCACGACCATGCATCTTAATCTGCTTAAAGCAAAGGATGAAGAGAATCCTGAGAATGCATAATGAAACTACACGAAAGGGGACTGGCTATGAGCAAGATATTAATTGTAGAAGATGAAGAGAGTATTGCAGATATTGAGAAGGATTACCTTGAACTTAACGGATATGAGGTTGAGGTATGTAATGATGGAACAAGTGGCCTTGCGGCTGCACTGCATGAGGATATTGATATGTGTATCCTTGATATCATGCTTCCCGGAACTGATGGTTTCGAGATATGCAAGCAGGTAAGAGAAGTTAAGGATATTCCTATTATCATGGTATCTGCCAAGAAGGAAGATATTGATAAGATAAGAGGACTTGGAGTTGGTGCGGATGATTACATGACCAAGCCATTCAGCCCTAGTGAGCTTGTTGCAAGAGTAAAGGCACATCTTGCAAGATATGACAGACTTGTAAGTAATTCTAAGAACAATAACAATATTATTGAAATCAGAGGAATCAAGATTGATAAGACAGCAAGAAGAGTATTTGTTAATGGTGAGGAGAAGCCTTTTACAACGAAGGAATTCGACCTTCTTACGTTCCTTGCAGAGAATCCTAACCATGTCTTCACTAAGGAAGAACTTTTCAAGGAAATCTGGGATATGGATTCAATCGGTGACATCGCAACTGTAACTGTCCACATCAAGAAAATCAGAGAGAAGATTGAGCTTGATACAAGCAAGCCTCAGTATATTGAGACTATATGGGGTGTGGGATATCGCTTTAAAATGTAAAAGATTAAGCTTATAGACTATGCCATGATGCAGGCTGAGTTTGAAAACATACTAATTGACCTACTAGTTATGAATAGAAAGCTTGTTCAGTAGGTAATTGGCCACATCCAGCAAAATACCAGACGGTATCACCCAATCGAAAACTCAGGTGTAACTCTGAATGTTTCATTCTCAATTGTAAGTGAAACAGCGCACAGTGCAATCTGGTTTCTTTTAAGTGCCACTGCTTTAACGGCGTTATCCATGCCGCAATCAGCAGTGGCATATTTATAATCTCCAACAAGCGGGTTCCTGCGGCTTGCAAACTGAACTCTTATCTGGTGATGTCTGCCGGTAATCAGATGTATTCTTACATGTGTAATGTCTTTAACTTCATCATAAGATATCACTTCATATTCAAGCTTTGAAAGCTTTGCATCTTTATCATTAGCGGCGGCGTCTGCCGGAACTATGGCTGATGTGTTCGTTCTTCCATCTTTCTTTAAATAATCAACAAAAGTTCCTTTTGGTTCGGATAGTTTTCCACATATTATAGCTTCATATTGTTTATTAAATCCGCCCTCCTTCTGCATTAGTGTGGAATACTTTGCTGCTGCAGACTTATTCTTTGCAATAAGCACAAGTCCCGAAACCGGCCGGTCAAGGCGGTTGATTATTGCTGCATATGCAGGCTTTCCCTGTGAAGCGTTGTAAGTCATAACTTCGCTTACAAGGTCCAAATCAAATCCTTTCGCACCCTGGGATAGCTGTCCGGCTGGTTTATTCACTATAATAATGTCTTTAGTTTCGTGTATTATATTAAGCATGGTTGTGTCCTTTTTATGTTTTTATTAAGAATACATGCGTTTTAATAATTAATCAACAACATTCGGCGAATAAATGTCCTAGCCACGCACACACTAATTAAACGATAAGTATTAGCAGGTGTGAGGTGGCATATGGGTGAAAATGTGTGGGATTTCAGGAAGCGGCTGACATTGCTTGTTGGCAGTGTCGTTATTATTGCGGTGGTTTTCTTTATATTTAAAGTACTTTTCTATTATGTGTGGCCTTTTTTGCTTGCATTTTGTTTTGCGGTGCTGCTTCAGAAGCCGATAGTGGGGCTGGCGAAACTTTTAAGGGAGAAAAAGACGCTTGCTGCGAGTATAGTTGTAACAATGGTGACGCTTATAATTCTTTCAGTGCTGTTGTATGTCGGTTATATGGCGTTTCGCGAACTTAAAGATTTCATAGCCAATTTTGATGAGAATATTAACAGCCTTGATGGGCAGTTTAAGTTTGTATGCTGCCGTATTGATGGCTGGATTAAGTTAAAAGAAGGCTGCAGTTACGCATTTTTTGAAAAATGTAAAGGGATAATTATAGATGGTGATGGGCAGCAGATGTTCTTTACAATTATGAGAAAACATTCTGTCCCGGTTATAACATGGTGCGTTATGGCGGTTGCCGGACTTGTGGTGTGCTTTATTGGAACGATATATGCGGCGGCTGGAATTGAGAAGTACAGAAGCTGGCGGGAGAACACTATATTTAAGGACGAAGTCGGGGCGGTGCATGTTGGACTTCGCAATTTGATAAATGTATATTTCAAGGTGCAGCTTATTATAATGTCGATAAATATTGTGGTGTGTTCAACAGCATTTTTAATGATAGGCAATCCATATGCGATTCTTCTTGGTGTGCTGACTGGGATTATTGACGCACTTCCGATATTTGGTACGGGAACGGTACTGATACCGTGGGCTGTGGGAAGCCTGCTTTTCGGACATGTGAAAAATGCGGTGATTCTTGTGGTATTGTATATTGTCACATATTTTGTGAGGGAGATTATGGAGTCAAAATGTATGGGCGACAGAATGGGAATTGCGCCATTTACAATGCTTGCGGTTATATATATCGGGATACTTGTGTATGGAGTTATGGGATTTATTCTTGGCCCAATATCATATTGTATAATAAAAGCACTTGTTCTTTACTTGAAAAGCATTTTAGAACATGATAAACTCTAGTGGTGCCGTCAATGGCAGGCGGACAATGCGAAGCAGCATTCGCATCAGGCTCCGTATGAAACGGGTCTGTAATGTCATAGAAAGAGGTTTATTATGGCAGAAGATAAGAAATTAGTAGAAGCGATTACATCCATGAAAGAGGATTTCGCTCAGTGGTACACAGATGTGTGTAAGAAGGCAGAGCTTATGTCTTACTCAAGCGTCAAGGGATGCATGATTTTTAAGCCGGCTGGATATGCAATCTGGGAGAATATTAAGAATGAGATGGACAGAAGATTCAAGGAAACAGGTGTTGAGAATGTTTATCTTCCAATGTTCATTCCAGAGAGCCTTCTTGAGGTTGAGAAGGATCATGTAGAAGGATTTGCACCAGAAGTTGCATGGGTAACTTATGGCGGACTTAATCCACTTCAGGAAAGAATGTGTGTAAGACCTACATCAGAGACACTTTTCTGTGATTTCTATAAAGATGAGATACAGTCATACAGAGATTTACCAAAGGTATATAACCAGTGGTGTTCAGTTGTAAGATGGGAGAAGGAGACAAGACCTTTCCTTCGTTCAAGAGAGTTCTTATGGCAGGAAGGCCATACAGCACATGCTACAGCAGAAGAGGCTGAGGCACGTACACAGCAGATGCTTAACCTTTACGCTGACTTCTGTGAGGAAGTTCTTGCAATTCCTGTAATTAAGGGACGTAAGACTGATAAGGAGAAGTTTGCAGGAGCAGAGGCTACTTATACTATCGAGGCGCTTATGCATGATGGTAAGGCCCTTCAGTCAGGTACAAGCCATAACTTTGGTGATGGATTTGCCAAAGCATTTGGTATCCAGTACACAGACAAGGATAATAAGTTAAAATATGTTCACCAGACTTCATGGGGAACAACAACAAGACTTATCGGTGCTGTTATCATGACTCACGGTGATGATTCAGGACTTGTGCTTCCACCTAAGGTAGCACCTGTTCAGGTTGATGTTATTCCTATTATGCAGAAGAAGGCAGGCGTTCTTGACAAGGCTTATGAAGTTGGCCAGGCTCTTAAGGCAGCAGGACTTCGTGTTAAGGTTGATGATTCAGATAAGAATCCAGGCTGGAAGTTCTCTGAGCAGGAGATGCGTGGTATCCCTGTAAGAGTTGAGATGGGACCAAGAGATATCGAGGCTAATCAGGCTGTTATCGTTCGTCGTGATACAAGAGAAAAGATTACTGTATCTATCAATGAGCTTGCGGACAAGATTCCTGAGATTCTTGATACTATCCAGAAGGATATGCTTGAGAGAGCAAGAGCTCACAGAGATGCTCATACATACACAGCTCTTAATTATGATGAATTCAAGGATACAGCAGCTAATAAGGCTGGATTCATCAAGGCTATGTGGTGTGGAGACCAGGCTTGTGAGGACAAGATTAAGGAAGATACTACATGTACATCAAGATGTATGCCATTTGCACAGGAGAAGTTAAGTGATGTGTGCGTATGCTGTGGTAAGCCTGCTAAGGCTATGGTTTACTGGGGTAAGGCATATTAATTAAATATAAGATGGGAATTAAAAGAATCCCTCACCAGATTTGCCGGAAAGGTACTGGTGAGGGATATTTTTTTATATTATTTAATATGTTCAATCATAGCAATCAGAGTTGCTTTGTCGTTGAGCTTGGGATTCTCTATAACTATATCAAGCAGGGATTTGAGAGTTTCACCGATTTCGTGTCCCTGAAGACCGTATTCAATAAGGTCATTTCCTGATATATCAAGGTCTTTAATTGTAAAGCAGTCGCCGCGCTCCAGGATATCTGTTACAAGGCGTTTAAGAGTAAGGAGATGCTTTACTTTTGCTGGATTGCCGATTCCTGTAATTTCTTCTGAAGCCTGTATTACTGACATCATAAGTTCATGCCACAGAGGAAGAAATTCTCTGCCATATTTGTTAAGTGCAGTACGTACAGCGGGTTCTGTTTCATCTATATCGATTTTTGACAATTCAACAAGCTTAGATACTGTGTCAACTGTCTTGTTATCCATTTTCAATGCGCGGAGTGTTTTTGCTGTTTCATCAGGTGCAGAAGTTATGAAAAGTGCAGCGTAGCGCAGGTATATATTATCAGGGGTGTGTCGTAAGGTGGCAAGTATCTTGCGGCTGTAACGGCTCTTTAATGCATTGTCAATTACCGGAAGTATTGGTGCGAAAAGTCCCGCTTCTGAATATTCAGATACATAATCGGGATGTGCTGACATAAGAGTTTTGCCAAGCTCCACATGCACACGTTCCATGCTTATTTTACTGATTGACGGAGCAAGCTTTTTAATTGCGTTCCATGTTGGCCCGTCAATGGTAAATCCAAGCTGTGCAGAAAATCTTATGGCACGCATCATTCTTAATGCATCCTCTGTAAATCTTAATTCTGGTTTACCAACACAACGGATTATTTTCGCATCTAAATCGCCAAGTCCGTTGAATTCATCAACAAATCCATCAGTATCGTTGTATGCCATTGCATTTATTGTAAAATCACGGCGGCACAGGTCGTCTACAAGGCTGGCAGAAAATTCAACAGATTTAGGATGTCTGCCGTCTTCATATTCTCCATCAATTCTGTAGGTGGTTACCTCATATCCTGTCTTATCTATCATGACAGTTACAGTGCCGTGGGCAATTCCTGTGTCTATTGTTCTTCTGAAGAAGGATTTTACCTGTCCGGGTACAGCAGAAGTTGTTATGTCCCAGTCATCAGGCGTGCGTCCAAGGATACTGTCCCTTATACAGCCACCAACTGCATACGCTTTAAATCCATGCTCTTCTATAGTATGTATAATATTCCTGACAGCTTCCGGCATGTCAATATGGTAAGTTTTCGGCATATTATCCCCCTGCAATGTTAATTAGTATAAATGTGCGAATTAAATCCATTTCTATTTATTATAAGAAAAAAACACATTTTCATCAAGATACGGATTCACAGGAATATAGATGCATTTATTTTCATAAGATAAGGCAGACGTAGGCGTATGTGCAGAAGACGTCTGTATCAAGTGCAGAAACGGGGGATTTTATGAACGATAAATCATTAGAGTGTCTTAAATTTTATGATATGCAGATTAAGAAAATGGTAAAAGGTCGTGGAGGAATAATCCTTTTTACTGACAGGGGATGCAGACTTTTTCTTGAATGCAGCAGAAATGACGGGTTTTATCTGCGGGATGAGGCAGTGACAAATGCAGTATCAGAGGCAGGATTTAACAATGTTGATTCATATGTAAGAAATCAGGATGGGGAACTTTTTACAGTGGGAGATGACGGGCGGAAATATGTGATGAAAAACTGGTTTGGCGGCAGGGAATGTGATGTCAAGTCTGTAAATGATGTTGTGGGGGCAGTGAGAACACTGGCGCAGCTGCATATTTGTTTAAATGTTGTTTCTTCAGCTGGAGTTAAATATGTGCAGGAAGGTGAAAATCAGAATATGATGAGGCGTTGGGAGTGCATGGCGCTGGCGGAGTCAGAAGATTACGGACAGGAGGCAGAGCTGAAAGCAAGTGAAAGCCGCACACAGAATATTTATGTCCAGTTTGATAAGGGCGCAGGGATGAGACAGAATCTTGACAGGCATACAAAGGAGATTAAGAAAGCTGCTAATTATATGCGAGGCAAGAAGAAGAAAAATGAATTTGAACAGATAGCGCTTGGTGCGATAGATACATTTTACAAAGAGGCAGATAATGCAAGTGAACTGCTTAAATCAGAACAGTTCGATGAGCGTTTTGAGAGGATGGAACAGACACGGGAGTTAGTACATGGTAGTTATAATTACCATAATGTTTTTCTTGATACGGAAAATGGAGGTTCTGCCGTGACTAATTTCGAAAAATGCCATAATGACTGTCAGGTCGCTGATTTATACCAGTTCTTAAGAAAGGTTATGGAAAAGCATGACTGGGATATCAATGTGGCATACAGGATTGTTGATGAATATGATAAATTAAAACCTCTTGCAGATGTAGACCTTGATATGCTGGTTGCATTGTTAAGTTTTCCAGAAAAATTCTGGAAGATTATTAACCAGTATTATAATGCCGGAAAAGCGTGGGTTCCAGCAAAGAATATAGATAAGCTGAAAGTTGTTATTTCACAGAATATACAAAGAAGAGAATTAATTGATAAAATGTGTGGTCTGTGATAAAATCGGAGGATACGAGGGGATAAGTTTTTTGCGAGGAATGTATATGGAACGAAAGTATAAGAATGTACATATTATTAAAAGGATATTGGCAATATGTCTGGTTGTGATATTCTGTGTAGGAACGACTGCATGTACGGCATCCGGTAACAATAGCAGCAATGCAATGGTGCCAGGAAGCAGTATCACACCGGCACCAACTGTTAATAAGGATATAAAAGGTGATGGGGAGAATCCTACATTTACAGGTGTACTTTCCCAGCGTGATATAAGTGACCTTAAAATGAGGTTTGTTGATATATCCACAGGAACAGAATATGAAGTGCCTTATTCAGGTGGCACAGATATTCAGGATGCATACGGTAAGGTAAAGGCTGCGGCAACCATGGATATGGGAGGCATATATGATGTATATGTCGATAAGAAGGGCAAAGCGACTAAGATATATGGAAACAGTGATGCCTGGGCGAGATACGATGTTTCAGGAATTACTGTAGATGAGAGTTCAAGGAAATTAAGTATTGGTGCATCCAATATGGTATATGAAAGCTACACAGTTGTACTTTCTGGAGATGAGAGAATAAGCATTGCACAGCTTGTTGATCAGGATAAGCTGGTTATAAGAGGCGTGGGAGAAAAGGTTTATTCTGTTGATGTGACAGAGGGACACGGATACCTTAAGTTTACAGGAGTTGATGCACTAAGCGGTGGATATGTAAGTATTGGAAACAGACAGCTTCTTGGTATTACTCCGGATATGCTTGTAACTGCACCTGTTGGTACATTTACGGTTAATGTCCGTAATGGTAGCCTGTCAGCAAGTAAGACTGTTACTATATCAAAGGATGCAACTACCACAGTTGATTTTTCAGAAGTCCAGACGGATCCTGTTAAAACAGGTGCGGTTAATTTCTCGGTTACTCCGTCCGGTGCAGTAATGAGTATAGATGGAACTGAGGTTGATTATTCATCCCCTGTTTCTTTGACTTATGGAACTCACAGAATTAAGCTGGTAGCCAACAATTATCAGGAATACTCTGAGATTATAAATGTTAACTCAGCTTATGTTACGAAGGTTATCGATATGACTTCATCCGGTACATCAACAAGTACAGCGGCTGATAATACAAGTGGATATAAGGTATCAATAACAGCACCTAAGGGAGCGGTACTTTATGTTAATAGTGAATACATAGGAACTGTTCCGTGTTCATTTGATAAATCATCTGGAAAGAAGACGATTACACTTTCGCAGAATGGATATAATACAGTTAGTTATACAATATCAATTGCTAATACAGCAGGAGACCTGACATATGCATTTCCAGAAATGATAAGTGGAGGTACCCAGGAGACTACAACACAGGTACAGGTTCCAACAGTCACTCCTGCAACAACAAAGTCATCTACAAAGCAGAGTACGAAAAGGAGATAAGAGTTATGAATATTTTATTTTCACCACCAGATATAACCGAGGAAGAGATTCAGGCAGTTTCTGAGGCTTTAAGGTCAGGATGGATTACAACAGGTCCAAGAACTAAAGAGTTTGAAAGAAATATTGCTCAGTTTACAGGCTGTAACAGGGCGGCATGTCTCAATTCAGCTACAGCATGTTTAGAGACAGCACTCCGTCTGTTAGGAATCGGTGAGGGCGATGAGGTTATTGTTCCTGCATACACTTATACAGCATCTGCAAGTGTCGTTGCGCATGTTAATGCAAAGCTTGTTCTTATTGATGTTGAAAAGGACACATATCACCTTGATTATGACGCGCTTGAAGCTGCAATTAATGAGAGTACCAAGGCTGTAATACCTGTAGATATAGGTGGTGTTATGGTTGACTATGACAGGATAAGAAAGATTGTCGAGAGTAAAAAGAATATATTTAAGGCTTCAACACCCCTTCAGGAGGCACTTGGCAGAGTTGCAATTGTTGCTGATTCTGCACATGGTTTCGGAGCAAGTGAGGGTGGTGTTATGAGTGGAATGAAGGCTGACTTTACAAGCTTTTCATTTCATGCAGTCAAGAACCTTACAACAGCAGAAGGCGGAGCTCTTACATGGAGAAGTATTCCGGGAGTTGATGATGAGGATATATATAAGCAGATAATGCTTTACTCACTTCACGGACAGTCTAAGGATGCGCTTGCAAAGACTAAGCTTGGTGCATGGGAATATGATATCAAAGGAACTTATTACAAATGTAACATGACTGATATTATGGCTTCTATTGGGCTTGTACAGCTTAAGAGATATCCGGGACTTCTTAAGAGAAGAAGAGATATAATTGAGAGATATACACAAGGGATTGCAGCCGATGATGTGGATATTATGAAGCATTTTACAGATGAATATACTTCAAGTGGTCATCTGTATCTTGTAAGGCTTCTTGGAAAGGATGTTAAGGAGCGTAATGAACTGATTACAAGACTTGCTGAGGCAGGTGTTGCAACTAATGTACATTTTAAGCCGCTTCCAATGCATACGGCATATAAGAACATGGGATTTGATATTAAGGATTTTCCACATTCATATAATATGTATCGTAATGAGATTACACTGCCGCTTCATACATGTCTTACTGATGAACAGGTAGAATATGTAATAGAGCAGTTTAACAGAATGAAATAATCGGACATTAGTTATACAACAACAAAAAGGGGATTGATTACGATGGAGTTAAGACCATGGCAGCTTCTTCCTGATGAAATGAGAACTAAGGAAGTAAGAAAATACTATAATATACTTATGAAACACAGAATGTGGTTAGAGATGAAAAGAGTGCTTGATGTTATTGTTGCTGGTATTATGCTGGCAGTTTTAATTATTCCAATGGGAATAATTGCACTTGCAATCAGACTTGATTCACCGGGACCTGTTTTTTTCAGGCAGGCGAGAGTAACACAGTATGGAAGAATTTTTCGTATATACAAGTTCAGGACTATGGTTGACAATGCAAGTAAGCTAGGGGCAGCAGTGACTGTAGATAATGATTCAAGAATCACTAAGGTTGGAGCATTTTTACGCAAATACAGAATGGACGAGTTTCCTCAGCTTTTTAATATACTTGCAGGGGATATGACTCTTGTCGGAACAAGACCGGAAGTTCCTAAGTATGTTAAGAAGTACACTAAGGAGATGTATGCGACACTTCTTTTGCCGGCAGGACTTACATCAAGGACAAGTATTGCTTATAAGGATGAGGACAAGCTTCTTGGTGAGGCTGTTGATGAAAAAAGTACAGATAATATATATCTGAATGAAGTATTACCGGCAAAAATGCGTTATAACCTTGAAAGTATGAAACATTTTGGCGTGAAAGCTGATGCGGCTGTATTGTGGGATACATTTACATCAGTAGTTGGAAGTGAAAGAATGACTGTTAAGAAGTAGGTAGAGTATGTTTATTACAATTGCCGTTATTGCATATAATGAGGAGAATACGATAAAGAATATTCTTGATGACATAAGCAGGCAGGATTATGATCATAATCTTATGGAAGTTGTGCTTGTTGATTCTGCATCAACTGATGGAACGAAGGCGGTTATGCAGAAGTTTGCTGATGAGAATAAGATGGGAGCAAGACAGATAGTTGTGCTTGATAATCCTAAGAAGACGCTTCCGTGTGGATGGAACGTGCTGCTCGATAATTATACAGGGGAAGCTGTTATAAGAGTTGATGCGCATGCACATATCCCAGAGGATTTTGTCAGTAAGAATGTTAAGGTTTTAGAGGAAGGCGAAATGGTTGTAGGCGGTGTGCGTCCTAACATTGTGGATGAAGAGACACCGTGGAAGGATACGCTGCTTCTTGCCGAAAGTTCTATGTTTGGTTCAAGCATAGCGCCTTACAGGAATGGTGGTAATGGGACAGGAGAGAAGATATATATGAAATCACTGTTTCATGCTGCGTATAGAAGAGAAGTGTTTGAAAAAATCGGATATTATAATGAATCACTTACAAGAACAGAGGATAATGAGATTCATTACCGTATGAGAAAAGCAGGATTCAGACTGAGATTCTGCCCAGATATAATATCATACCAGCATACAAGGAGTTCACTTCCTAAGATGCTGAAGCAGAAATATGCTAACGGTTACTGGATTGGAAAGACAAGTAAGGTGTGTCCGGGCTGTCTTTCAATATATCATTTTGTACCATGGGCTTTTGTTATGGCGATTATTGTTACAACAATAGCAAGTGTGTCATGTAAATTACTTGCAGTAAAATCACTTTTTTCGCGTATTGTATATGGACTTACAGGACTTATGTGGGGAGCATACTGGCTTCTGGCAGTTATTATGTCAGTTGTTGCAGTTATAGGAGCTAAAAAGGAGCGCAATAAAACATGTTTTGCGTTACCGTTTTTATTTTTCCTGTTGCATATTTCTTATGGAATTGGTACAGTATGTGGGTTGGCAGGTAAAAAGCCAGCAAAAGAAACGGAGAACAGATAATGGGTGAGACTAAAAAGGACAGGATGCAGCTTTTAGTAAGAAGGTTTTTCTTGTTTTTAACAGATACATTTTTACTGAATGCATGTGTGTACCTGTCGTTGATAATGAGATTTGATGTAGGCATTGTATCCATTGAACCTCAATATATCAGTAATTATGTAGAGAATATGCTGCCATATACAATAATATCGCTGCTTATTTTCTGGGGATTTAGACTGTATCACAGTTTATGGCAGTATGCGAGTATTGCAGAGGTATACAGGATTGCTGAGGCGTGTATTACAGTAGAGATAGTACATTATGTCTGTAACAGGATAGCAGGCAATATGCTTCCTAGAAGCTGCTATTTTAATGCGGCAATATACCTTATTATTGCAATATGTGCAAGTCGTTTTATGTACAGAATGATAAGAACTGTGCTTAACAAATACAGGAATATTAAGACTTCCAACAATGTAATGATTATAGGTGCAGGAGAGGCAACCAATGTCATTATGAGAGAAATACAGAGTTCAAGTTATCTTGCTAATTCTAATATTGCCTGTATTATTGATGACGACCGCCGCAAGGTAGGCAAATACATACGAGGCGTCAAGGTTATAGGAACAAGGGATAAGATTAAGGAAGCAGCAAAGCTTTATGATATTGATGAGATTATATTTGCAATTCCATCAGCATCTAATGAAGTTAAAAGGGATATATTAAACATTTGTAAAGAGACAGACTGTACTCTTAAGATTCTGCCGGGCGTATATCAGATGGTAGACGGAGAGATTAATGTTAATTCTATCCGTAATGTTGATGTGCTTGACCTTCTTGGAAGAGATCCGATTGAAGTAGATATTGAATCTATTATGGGATATGTTAAGGATAAGGTTATTATGGTAACAGGAGGAGGTGGCTCCATTGGTTCAGAGCTTTGCCGTCAGCTTGTAAGCCACAAGCCTAAGCAGCTCATTATATTTGATATATATGAGAATAATGCATATGATATCCAGCAGGAATTAAAAATTAATTATCCAGACGCCAATGTTGTTACTCTTATTGGTTCAATAAGAAATGTGTCAAGGCTTGAAAGCGTATTTGCACAGTACAAGCCTGATATTGTATATCATGCCGCAGCACATAAGCATGTACCTCTTATGGAAGTCAGTCCTGATGAGGCTGTTAAGAATAATGTTGTCGGTACATGGAATGTCGCTAAGATGGCAGACAAGTACGGGGTTAAAAAGTTTGTAATGATAAGTACAGATAAGGCGGTTAATCCGACAAATGTAATGGGAGCAACAAAGCGTATCTGTGAAATGATTGTGCAGACATATAATGAGATATCAAAGACAGATTTCGTTGCTGTAAGATTCGGTAATGTACTTGGAAGCAATGGTTCTGTTATACCGCTTTTTAAGAAACAGATTGAGGCAGGAGGACCTGTTACAGTTACAGATCCTAACATTATAAGATATTTCATGACAATACCGGAGGCTGTTTCGCTTGTTCTTCAGGCAGGCGCGTATGCCAAAGGTGGAGAAATATTTATTCTTGATATGGGTGAACCGGTTAAGATTGATGACCTTGCAAAGAATCTTATCAGACTGTCAGGTTATACACTTGGCGTTGATATGGAGATTAAATATACGGGACTCAGACCGGGAGAAAAATTATATGAGGAACTTCTTATGAAAGAGGAAGGACTTCAGGAGACGGATAATAAGCTTATTCATATTGGAAAACCGATTGAGTTTGACAAGGAGAATTTCTTTGATAATCTTGAGAAACTTAAGGAAGAAGCTTATTCAGAGACAGGTAATATAAGAGAGTATCTTAAGAAGGTGGTTGATACTTATCATCCGGATGGCCATTAATTTTACCTGATTTTAAAATGTATTTATACGGGGGAGAAGGTATATGGGGATATATCAGAAGTTAAAGTTTTTAATTGGAAAGGTAACTGTGCTTATTATGGCAGTTATCTTTCCTTTTGCTGTTATTGCACAGAACAGAAAAGTATCATCGGCTTTTTGCAATATTTTTATAGCACTGGCGCTGCTGGTATTGCTGTGTGCAGTTATTAATAAGCTGATTAACAGTAAAGATGGTTTTAAAGATATTATAACTACGGGGATTAAAAGCAGATGTGTTGTGCCAGGTATTCTGATATTACTGTCAGTAGTGTGGTGCTTTATATCACCGGCTGCAGGTTATGAATTCAGCGGAACCGGAAGCATAATTCAGGGAATGTTATTGTTTATAGGATGTACGTGTATATATATTGTTATATCTGCATGTTATTCGTATGAAGAAACAGATATGATGATTATGATAGCTGCATCTGTAATTATAAATATCATTACAATATTGAGATTCTTAATTTCTGCTAAATACTGTACGGACGCGTATTGCATGTATACTGTTATGATGTTTGCAGTTTGTGTGTATGCATTCCTTTTGTCAGATGATAATAAAAAAATATATTATCTGACAGCGGCTGGTTTATGTGAAATGGGACTTATATCTGCAACAGGTAATATGGCTGTTACGGGCATGGTGATAGTGCTTCTTGTTATGCAGCCAATAGCATTAAGAAAATATGAATGCTTTACGAGATATGAACTTATAGTGCTTATGATTTTTATTCTGGGAAGGCTGTTTGCATATATAAATGTATTTACTAATAAGGTTATTGCATTGTCTGCGTCATCAGCATTTCTTACATCATATAAGACAACGGCATTTATAATAGCTGGGTGTATAATATATATGATGCTTATAATATTTGATGACAGAGTTAAGGGATGTATAAAAAATATCAGAAAAGTCGTGTTAAACCGTATATATATGTGTATTACAGGACTGGATATAATTGTGATAATTACAATCGTTATGATTAATAATTACAGAAATAATTATACTTTTTATCTAATGATTTTTATAGGAATTATTCAGATATTGATGTCTGTTGCAGTATTTATATTTGCAACGCATAATGTGCTGGAATCAATAGAGGACAGGACTAAACCAGAGAAAGATATTAGCAATAGCAATGATGATTCTTTGCTGCAGGGATATGGAAGCAGATATATGATAACGGCAATAGGAATGGCGGTAATAGCATATATTCTGCAGGGAACAGGAAATCTATTTAAATTCGAGGTCTTCCCGGTGTTTATATGTTTTGCAGCAATAATGAGTACATATAATAAAAACTGCGGTTCATAAGAGCCGCAGTTTTTATTATAATAATTAATCAAACTTAAATGTGTTCTCAAGTGTATCCCAAAGCTGGTCCTTATCACTTAAGTTAAGCTTTGTTCCATCGCTTAAAGCGTAGCCTTCACCTGAAGCTGAGCCGTTGTAAGTGCCTGTAAGCTCTGGCCATTCAATACCGATTGCAGGATCGTTCCATGCAAGACCGCCCTCGTCGTTAGGATGATAGAAGTCATCGCACTTGTAGCAGAATTCTGCTGTATCAGTAAGAACGAGGAATCCATGTGCAAATCCCTTAGGGATAAGGAACTGCTTCTTATTCTCTTCTGTGAGAAGGATTCCGTACCACTTTCCGTAAGTTTCAGAGTCTGTACGAAGGTCAACAGCAACATCAAAAACAGAACCCTTGATAGCTCTTACAAGCTTTGTCTGTGGGAAATGCTTCTGGAAATGAAGACCACGAAGAACACCCTTAGTACTCATAGACTGGTTGTCCTGAACAAAGTTAATATTGATACCAGCTTCTTCCATATCACGCTGGCTGTATGTTTCCATAAAGTATCCACGGTTATCACCGTGAACAGCAGGAGTGACGACACAAAGTCCCTCGATACCTGCGACATTCTTTTCAACTGTAATCTGTCCCATGATAAAATCTCCTTATTAATGTTTATATAGTGATGCATTATAATAATGTGCCGGATTAGATTTCGCCGATTTCTTTTAAGAATCTGTGAAGAGCATCCTGCCATGTTGGAAGCGGAGTGAATCCGTTAGCAGTAAGCTTGCTCTTATCTAAACGGCTGTTAAAAGGTCTTGCAGCTTTAGAAATGCCGTATTCAGCAGTAGTTACAGGTGTAACCTTAGTAGAAAGACCTGCCAGTGCATAGATTTCCTTAGTAAAGTCATACCATGAAATGTATCCACCTTCATTAGTTGCATGGTAATAACCGTATTTGTCAGTTTCAACCATATCAACAAGAAGTCTTGCAAGATCTAATGTGTAAGTTGGTGTACCAATCTGGTCGTTGACAACACGAACCTCGTCATGAGTCTTTCCAACATTAAGCATAGTCTTAATAAAGTTCTTTCCATTAACCCCAAATACCCATGCAATACGCACGATAAAGTATTTATCAAGAGTGTTAGAAACAGCAAGTTCTCCGGCAAGCTTAGTCTCTCCATATACATTAAGAGGTTTGTAGTCCTTGCAGTCTGGTTCCCAAGGTGTTTCACCCTGACCGTCAAATACATAATCAGTACTGATATATACCATCTTGCAGTCAAGCTTTTTGCAGACATTGGCAATATTCTGAGTGCCATCTGCATTGATAGCCTTAACCTTGGCTTTCTTATCATCATCTTCGGCAGCATCAACAGCTGTCCATGCTGCACAGTGAATTACAACATCAGGTGAAACCTTAGTGATAACTTCAGAAACCTGAGCAGCATCAGTTATATCCATAGGTACATATTCGGCTGTTGTGACAGCGCTTCCATCAGCAATTCCTGAGTATTCAGGTGCGATGTCGCTGCCAACGCCTGTATGACCTCTGCCTATCAGTTCATTCATAACGTCGTGGCCGAGCTGACCGCCAACGCCTGTAACTAATATCTTCATATCAAATCTCCTTATAGAACTTCTTACAGAATAAATGTGTTAATTAGCGGTTGCTGTACATTTTCTCATAGTAGTTCTGATATTCACCAGAAATGATTGTCTCCCACCATTCCTTGTTATCAAGATACCACTGGATTGTCTTCTTGATACCATCTTCAAACTTAGTTTCTGGAAGCCATCCTAATTCATTGTGAATCTTAGTTGGGTCGATAGCGTAACGCATATCATGTCCCTTTCTGTCACCTACATGAACGATAAGTGATTCAGGCTTGCCAAGTTCCTTGCAGATAAGCTTAACGATATCAATATTTCTCTTCTCGTTGTGTCCACCAACGTTGTAAACTTCACCAACACGTCCCTTGTGGATGATAAGGTCGATAGCCTTGCAGTGATCCTCAACATAGAGCCAGTCACGAACGTTAAGACCTTCGCCATAAACTGGAAGTGGCTTATCGTTAAGAGCATTAGCAATCATAAGAGGGATAAGCTTCTCTGGGAAGTGGTATGGTCCATAGTTATTAGAGCATCTTGAAATAGTAACAGGAAGTCCATAAGTTCTGTGGTAAGCAAGAACAAGTAAGTCTGCACCAGCCTTTGATGAGCTGTATGGGCTTGATGTATGGATTGGAGTCTCTTCTGTGAAGAAAAGGTCAGGTCTGTCAAGTGGAAGATCGCCATATACTTCATCAGTAGATACCTGGTGATATCTCTGGATACCGTACTTTCTGCAGGCATCCATAAGAACCTGTGTACCAAGAATGTTGGTTGTAAGGAAAACTTCTGGGTTTTCGATAGAACGGTCAACATGAGACTCAGCAGCGAAGTTTACAACCATATCTGGATGCTCTTCTTCGAAAAGCTTGTAAACAGCTTCGCGGTCTGTGATGCTTTCCTTAACGAATCTGAAGTTAGGGTTAGACATAACAGGTTCAAGAGTTGAAAGATTACCTGCATATGTGAGGCAGTCAAGACAGATGATTCTGTAGTCTGGGTATTTGTTTAACATGTGAAATACAAAGTTACTTCCGATAAATCCGGCTCCACCGGTAACAATAATTGTCATAATTAATCTCCTTAATATTTAAAATGTGTTCTTAATATGAAAAATGTTTTAACTAAATGTACTTAATTATTCATGAAGCTTGTCAACATATTTGCCGTCTAAGACATCCTTTAAGTACTGACCATACTGGTTCTTCTTTAATACCTCATATACCTTGAGAACTTCGTCTTTGTTAATCCAGCCGTTTAAGTAAGCGATTTCTTCAAGACATGCAATCTTTCTGTGCTGATGAGTCTCAACAGTCTTAACAAAGTTAGTTGCTTCTACAAGACTTTCATGTGTTCCTGTATCAAGCCATGTGAATCCCTGTCCGAGAAGTTCTACATTTAAAGTACCCTTCTCTAAGTAGATACGGTTAAGATCAGTAATCTCAAGCTCGCCTCTTGCAGATGGCTTTAAGTTCTTAGCGTATTCAACAACCTTGTTGTCGTAGAAGTAAAGACCTGTTACACAGTAGTTACTCTTAGGCTGTGCTGGCTTTTCTTCGATAGATACAGCCTTTCCTTCATTATTAAATTCAACAATACCAAATCTTTCAGGATCATCAACATAGTAACCAAATACTGTTGCACCCTTTCCTGATTCAGCATTCTCAACAGCTGCCTTAAGTCTCTTCTTAAGACCGTGACCTGCAAATATATTATCACCAAGAACCATGGCAACAGTGTCATCACCGATGAATTCCTCGCCAATAATAAATGCCTGTGCAAGTCCGTCCGGGCTTGGCTGTACAGCATAAGTAAGGTTAACACCAAACTGGCTTCCATCCTTTAAAAGTTCTTTGAATCTTGGAGTATCCTGTGGTGTAGAAATAATAAGAATATCTCTGATACCGGCGCTCATAAGAACTGAGAGTGGATAATAAATCATTGGCTTATCATAGATTGGAAGAAGCTGTTTACTAGTTACCATTGTGAGTGGGTAAAGGCGTGTGCCAGAACCACCAGCTAAAATAATACCCTTCATAATTGAAGTTCCTCCTTGTTTGTCAAAATGTTATGTTAATTTTCAAGTAGACATTTTTTAAGTCATGTATATAATAAAAGGTGACGCAGCGTCACCTTCAAGTGCTTTTGCGATAATTTATAAGGAAAGGTTATTTATATGCATAAAGATGGGTATTATTCTTCGGGAGAATTTGCTAAGAAGGCAAATGTTTCAGTAAGAACAATAAGGTATTACGACCAGCAGAATATATTAAAACCGTCACTTCTTACAGCTGAAGGTGTGAGGTTTTATACCGATTCTGATTTTACAAGATTACAGCAGGTGTTATTGCTTAAATATCTTGGGTTTTCTCTGGATGATATAAGAAATATGACAATAGGTGATTCAGATTATCATGTTCTTAAAAATTCATTGGAATTACAGAAAAGAATGATTGAGGATAAGATTGCACAGATGCAGCTTGTGTGTAAAGCTATTGAAGAGACAGAAGATTCAATAAATGCAGGAAATGGCGTTGACTGGAGCAACATGTTAGAGATTATACATCTGACAACTATGGAAGACAGTATGAAGAACCAATATCTTAATGCCGGCAATATATCGGCAAGAATAAATCTGCATAGTCAGTTTTCTGTCAATAAGCAGGGATGGTTTCCATGGATATATGAACAATGTAATATCCATAAAGGAATGAGAATTCTTGAGACTGGATGCGGTGATGGGACCTTGTGGGTTGATAACATAGGAAGGCTGGCAATGGAGGGCAGAATATCAGATCCTGATGGGAAAAAGAAACATAATATAATTGTTGAACTTACTGACATATCAGAAGGAATGATAAGTGATGCAAAAAGAAATGTGAAGCTGGCAACAGAGAGCTGGAAAGAACGGGATATTGATGTAATATTCAGGTTCAGGACTGCATCTTGTGAGAAAACAGGAGCAAAAGATGAGCAGTATGATTTAGTTATAGCCAATCATGTACTGTTTTATTGTGATGACGTATCGAAAGCACTGGGAGAAATAGTACGTGTATTAAAGCCCGGCGGAATGTTTGTGTGCAGCACATATGGAAGCAGGCATATGCAGGAGATTAACAGGCTGGCATCAGGATATGATAAGAGAATAGCACTTGAAGCAGACAAGCTTTTTGAAAAGTTTGGCCTTGATAATGGCATGGGAATGCTGGAAAAATATTTTACACATGTTGAAAGAAGAGACTATAATGATGCGCTGGTTGTTGACAAAGCGCAGCCGCTGGTAGATTATATATTGTCATGCCATGGTAACCAGAAAGAGTATCTTGTTGACAAATATACAGATTTTAAGAAATATGTTGAAAAAAAGCTTGAGAGCAAACCTATAAGGATAACTAAAGAAGCCGGGGTTTTCGTGTGTACAAAGTGAATTAATAAAGTATAGCAATTATATCTATAATATGGTAAAATCAAAAGAAACATGTTTTGTTACAGGGGTAGTTTGAACATGCAGGTTA